>Ga0307515_10024495_pt1 | contig 10513 bp, 8 predicted proteins | sample 17_EM_MG_FD_194513 | JGI IMG/M metagenome (GOLD analysis project Ga0307515, IMG submission 194513) | Populus trichocarpa ectomycorrhiza microbial communities from riparian zone in the Pacific Northwest, United States - 17_EM | ecosystem: Host-associated > Plants > Roots > Unclassified | place...
AGGGAGGTTTCCTTTTATTGATTACAGAACAGAACAGAACCAGCCAATGCCAAAGAGAAAAGGACAATCTTTGGCTCCTTTTCTTTTCTTTAACACCTTTGTCCTTCACTTCTGTGCTAATTATTACTTACCACTACTGCTGCTTGTAAAGTGATCATGTCCTGAAATTAGGCCCAGGTGATCTCGTGAACTTCACCCCTGCCCAAAACCAACTACAACCCCCCCTCTTTTTTTTATAGATATTATTTTATTTTATTTTTTCCTGATCGGCTGCGGTAGCTCAATGCTGACGGTGGCAAGTTATCCTGTGTGTTCCGATGGATGGTCGCTCATATACCCTTGGGAAACATTTCAAAACAATATAATATGCAAAATTTATAGATTTAGTTACAAACTAGTTTTTTCTTTTTCTTTTTTCCGCGGGCAATGTTTGGCGACGAGTTTTCTTTAACTTTTTAGACGTTTGTATGCTGAAAAATCATGCAGCATGCATAGATATAAGGTTAATATGACCGACATTATCTTTAAATAGAAGCTGCAAATTAAGCATAAAAACATGGACCCAATGGGAATGTGCTTCGCTATGAGCAGGAAAAAAAAATTAATAGCGAAAAAAAATCCAGTCAAGAAATTCTATAGTATTATCATTAAACTTATCAATGAATCAACTTTAAAAGCCCACGACTTAATGAATTGCCCTGGCTTCATGACTTGTTTGGTTGAAGCTGTGATTCGGGTCATGAACTTTATTAAATTTAATAATCTTGTTTTTTTTAAAAGGTACTTTCTATTTAATTATATAATAAAAAATAACTTTAATAAAATTTAGTATCAATTCCATGTCAGGATATTTGTTTGAGACCGCGATAGCCCATGGAAAGCAAATGAAAACCAACCATCAAAGCTAATTTCCAGTCAACCCAAGTTAACCCCGCCAAGCATGCAATATGAGTCATTGACTCGGTCGGATTTATTGTTTATAAACACACAAACCCAATTGAGTCGAAGTCCCACCCCGTCACATGAATCCCCTATTCATACCAAGCAATCTTTGTCGTAAACACATAAACTCCAGTTCTTTTAGAGGGTGTATAATTTCTGTAAAAGAATATTTGATCAATTATGAAATGATTTATTTTTAATATGCAAAATTTGGTTGTTAATTTGATTTTAGGATTTTTGTTTGTGAAAAAAAAAGAGATAATTTTATTGGGGCCATTTATTTCTTCTCTTTTTTAATTTTTTTCCTTTCATATTTGCTTCTCCGTTAGTTCTTGATTTTCCTTTTCTATTAAAAAGGTTTGCCATGCTTTATGCTGGTAAAAATTGATTATCCAATAAAATTAATAGTTTAATTAAGAATTCAGTTGATGGATATCTACATTGACTGAGAGTATTACAATAAGGAGAAAAGAAGGAAGAAAAAGAAAAGCAAAAGATAATCTATATAGCTACGTTTATCAATTTTCTACATGTTTTTCCAGGAAAGTTCTCCTTTATCTACGGCTTCAACTCCAAATAGCCGCCTTATCAGATTTTGACTGGCAAGCGATCGCTCTCTCTCTCTCTCGCGAGTGAATATAGAAATTTAGCGATCAGGTCTAGGTTTTTCCTTGTTTTCTCTAGGAAGACACGTTAATCACATGCCATTTCTATATAGATACCCGAATGGGGAGGAAACAAAAAAAAACTTGGATTCTTGTTTATAATTCATGCTGTTTGTGACTAGTTCTGAGTCCACAAGCAGCCTATCTTCATGTATTCAGCGCAGCCCACTTGTTAATTCAGTGAAAAGTGCTTTCACAAGAATATTTTTTAATTAAAATAATATTTTTTAGATTTTTTTTTAATTTTTAATATTAACACAAGAGCACCTAAAATTACATAGATTTGATGTTTTTATTGAACCACAGGAACAAAAACAAACACTGCTCCGCAGGGTATAAAAACGCATTTGCATTGAAAAGACGTGGATTTATGTGGCATATTGAAAGCACTGCACGCTCATTGACAGCTCTGGAGGAACATTCCCAATCAAATGATACTTACAAGCCCCCACCAAGTGAAGGAAGGAAAGAGAATGGTGCAAGAAAACTTCCTGTACAAAATAAATACGTGTTCAGCAAACAAGTGTGGGGTATATAATATATATGCAGCATAGCATGTCTGATGTGGTTGCATACACTGAAAACCAAAACTGATACTGGAAGGATGCATTCCAGAAACAAGAGACATAATCATAGTCAAGAGTGTTAACTCATCCAGAACTTCAGTAAGAATGTGAAAGCCATGGGTGCTCTAGTGCCTCCTTTGCAGTTAGTCGCCTCAGGGGATTGAGCTCAAGCAAGTTTCTCATGAAATCAATGAATCCAACATCAGAAATCTGTAGATGATGCTCCAGTGAGGACTCCTCAGGAATAAGGTATTCTATTTGATTTGTCTCCTGGACATGGAAAGCGAGGTATGAGTCAGAATTATGATTGACAATATATTTCATCGTCCTCGAAGAAAATTGAACTCAACTAGCATATTTAATCACGTCGTTTTTTTTTTATTATTATTATTAACATAGATGTTCAGGCCAGCTTGCGCGCACCTCGACTAATCCCACAGACCCTGAAGTTAACGATCATGTAAGCCTCCAGTGGCCCTGAGGTTTGTGATACTCGAACCAGTGACCTCTAGAGAGCAAACCTAAGACCTGACCAGTTGAGCTACACTCCTCGGGGTTAATCACGTCGTTTTTACATCTTGCTCTCATGGGGGTAATGTGCTGCCTGACCTTGTTAAACACTCAAAGCATAGATAATGAAGTGACACATCTCCTTGGCCCTTTCTCAAGAAAAAGCACAAAATAAAAACCTAAGTTGATCTGTGCTGTAATTGCTGTCTGGGACTTTCAGAAAGCACCTTCCCCCCCGTTAACTATCATATGCCTACAGAAATGAAATGAAAATGAATAACCACTAGCTGATGGATGCAGAGTTTACAAGGGCGTAATCTTTCCCTCCCTCCTGGATACTTTTATGCATCTTATATTCAAAAAAACATATTCTGAATGCATCAAGGTAAAAAGTTCAACAGTCTGCTAGTCCACATCTATCTTTTGAACTGAAAGAAACATGACAAACCTCATTTGAATAATACAGATCGTATTCTTCTGTAAAGTACTTGTGTGTTTCCTGTCCCATCACCAACATCTCTGAATGAATAGGACCCAGCATACCAATCATGCGTGCTAGGATCATTACAACGGCATCATTTGGAAAGAGCACCTGACAACCCAGAGAAAACAATATAGGTTACTAGAAAAAATAATCACTGAATGCTCAAGTCAACCCAGGGCGGGTATAACTAGCAGCAATATCCACTTAAATTTTATTGAATGAAGCAAAGCAAAGCCTGACATACTTCCCCAGAGCACAGCTCAGCCAAGATGCAGCCAAGAGACCATAAGTCAATCTTCTGGTCATAGGGGAGACCTAGAATGACTTCAGGGGCTCTATAGGAACGAGATTGAACATATAGGCACAAGTTGTCTGACTTAAAGCAACTGCTTCCAAGATCAATAACCTTTATCTCACATCTCCTATAACTCTTTATAAGAATGTTTTCAGGCTTTAAATCACAGTGAATAATTCCCAGGTGATGCAAGTATTCCAGTGCCTCCAAACATTGACGGGTTATGACCTGCAAGACAAACAACCAACAGCCCACCGTTATACACGTCTCTAAACCAACAGCCATGGGCATGATAAAAGAATGAGGTCACACCAAAGAATCAGAAGGAATGCTAATATGAATTAAGGCTTAACCTAACTAACCTGCAATCTGCTCAGAGTGAAATAAGCTTTTCCATCTGATTCTTGACTAAATTTCTGAAATTCATACAAGTTTGCCTTAAGGAGTTCACAAACGATGAAGAGATGCTCCTGTGAAGGTTCATTAATTAGAAAATGTTAGTAGGTGTTCAAGAATTTGACCAGTAAGAGGATGGCATAAAATTCTTTTAACAGGCACAGAATAGCATCTATATAAGGAGAGTGATTAATGAAACCATGCCAATTTTTCGGAGAAAAAATTAACTACCCATATTTTCTAGACATACTTGGTGATAGAAGTAGTCATAAAGGCGCAAAATGTGACGTTCATCCGCCGGATCATGCTTGTTGACTATCTTCAGAAGTTTAATTTCATCTAGACTCTGATCGAAAAAATCTTTGTCATTTTTAATAATCTTCAGGCAAACATCTATTCCTGTGTGAAGATCATGCGCCTGAATGACCTTACTGAAAGCAGCTGAACCTAGGTATTCCGTGACATAATATCTGCCTGCAATGACAGTATTTAGCACAATGGGCAGGTCCTTGTTTTCCTCAAATCCAGTCCTGTAGATGGCATACCAAACAAAAATGAGTGCAGTGTTCTAACAATTTAACCTGCATTGCACAAGCATCAAATCTCTGTAAAAACACAGGATTAATTCCATGACTACAAGATCTACAGTAATAGGAGGGAAAATTCTCTACGGAGGCAAGTCAGTACCTTCTGATTAAGAATGGGTGGATAAGTTGCTAGCATCGAGAAACAGGTCAGTATTATCTTAAGTTATATCGATTCCTAGTGATTTAAAACCAGCTGACAAGGCAGACACAAAAAGTTGAGCTAATTTGCCTATTTCATGGGAACACCAGCCCAATTTTAAGACTCTCTCACTTGACATGCATGCCAAAATTTGAAGCACAATGCAAGACAAAGTTTAATTAATCTACTGTCTTCAAGAACCTGTTTTTCCTGTGTATAACTCGCAGATTGAATACTTCATATTCATCCTCCTGGTTATAGTACATCAAAAGTTCGGCAGCATTAACATCTTCTCCACCTATAGCAGCCTCAAGCTCACGGGCTTCTCCATTTACTTCTCCACCATCTCCGACTTCAAAGTCATCAATTACATTTTCTATGATGTCAGAGGTACTCTTAAACCCTTCAATCCAGTCACTGTTGAGACCTTTTTTACAATAGTAATTAGCATTCTTGTTTCCCATATGCACATGGGCTATATCATAATCAGCAAGGCCTTCCCCACCTTTTAACTGAAAATCACCTAAATCAGTTTCTTTAGAGCTCAAGTAGATACAGTCAACAGGATTCTTGCTGCAAGTCCCTCCTGTTTTTTCACAGCATTTGCAATTGGAGGCTGAACTACCATCCCCCTCAATGTCTCCTTCAAGCTGGTTTCTTCTATCAAAATGATAATAACTCATTGAGTGAGCCTTGTTTTTATTATTCACAGACGTGACATTGAAAAGACACTGCTTATCCAAGTAACCAGCTGTTCCTTCAGTTTCACCTTCAGATTTATCATACAAACCCAAGTAGTTTTCAAACTGCTTCTCTGTCTCTGATGTCATGACAAACTTATCCTCACTCGGACAGCTAAAGTAGTCTGGCCCATTGAAGCAGGGAGTCATGAAGTGGCCTTCCTCTTTCTCATCATACCAACAAAAGTCATTTTGCAAATCAAAATCACGGTAATCACGTGCTGTGCCAAACTGAGACAGCCTATCAGATGAAGTTTTTGAATTAGCCTGAGATGCAGAATGAAGTCCATATGGATTTGAGAACTCTGCAGAAACAAAAAGGGGTCAAAATGCTTAATTGCCCTGCCAACTAAAATTGATATAGAACAGCAACCCAAACTACAAGCACAAAGCACGAAAGAATAACCATGGCAGGATACCAGAAACGAAACAATATTGTTATAGAGAGTTTTGCAGATAGCTTTCATTCAGCATGCAGGCTTCGATAAAATGCTCACACCAACAGATTGCTACTTTATGCGGTATATTCTCAAACTTGATTCCCAGAGATTATTTGGCGTCAGGATCAGTGCTTTGACTAATATACTGATTTCCATATTCTGAAAATGAAGTGATGATGGACTATTAATGGGGTGAAACAGAGAACGAATTTGTAGAAATGATGAAGATGAGAAGTGAGTTAATCAGAACAATGGATTCGATATTTTTTCTGAAAACGAGTGCCTTCCTGGACAAATAATTTTTCCGAATTTGACAAGGAAAAAGAAATTACGGAGGGTGAAATAATAAGAAAAAAGTGGTTTTGTAATGGCTAATATAAGGTCAAGTCCCTTACTTCAAGTCATCATCAAATAGAAATTTTCAATAACGAACCATTTACTAGTAGGAATCTTGCAGGCTATTTTGGAGCTTCAATTGCAATGATACTCTAAGAAAAGAATAAAAAAACATATCAATTTGAAAAACTTCCACATTGCAGTAAACCATATGCCATCCATCAATCTACCAAAAAAAAGATTTTAATCAAACAACATCGAGTGTCCCCTCTGGAACAACTGATGAAATCGGTCCGATTCAGAAAGGATCAGGGAGACCATTTAGCAAAGACGACACGCACAAAACAATAAATTCTTGATCCTAAATCTTTCACGATGTACGACAAGATAAAACAAAGAGTATCTGCTTAATCATAAGCAATATGATTGATCAACAAACTCAAGCGGAGCTTTTAAAAATCATATTACCAACATAACATAAACACGACTCAAGATTCTTATCTCTTGCGCATTTCTTCATCTTCTATAATCCCTTGATCAATCAAGAGATTTATAATTAAAGAAAAAACAACCAATCAAGAATTATACTTTAATCACAATCAACCAAAAAAACCTGATATAATATCAACGACTACCTGAAGAGTACACACCGCTGGCAGTAGTAGAGGACCCCAAGCTAACAAACTCATCGGCCGACGGAGACCCAGAACTCGGTTGCAACCTCTCGCCACCGCCGCCAAATCCTTCGACCTCCAGTTGCCGCCCATTCGCCGGAATCCTCACGGGTGGCAAGACAAACAAGAACTTCTCAAAGTCAAAGGAACCCAATTCAGTGTTTCTCTCATTGATGTCCTCTTTAAGAGCCAACTCTGCGTCCTTTAACCCATTTTTGCGTAGAAAATCCAACACTGCTTCCACGTCCGGGGCTGCTAGTCCTGTTTCTGTTTCTGGTCCCGCCATTAAAGAAAGTCAAAATATTTGAAGCAAAGAAGAAACTCGAGAGCAACGAAAGAGTGGTGCTTGCATGTGAATTAAGTAAATTTGGAGGGTCAAAAGTGGAAAAAAACATGACATGTTTTAAGGTTTGCATGCCTCCGAGGCTCTGACTGTTTTGCTGTAAGACTGAAGCCAGAGGGAGGTTGTCATGTCTTTGTATTACCAACTCTGGGAAGAGGGTATTGTGGGGTCACGTGACACGTGGATAAATCAGGAGCATACAAGACTTAAGTGGATGGTTCTGATGGTTTTTTGGTCTCGGTAGTTTTTGGTAGACTGTCATTTTGCTCGTTTAAGGGGACCATTTCCTACTTTTTATCTTCGAGAAAGTGTGTGTTGATCTTCTTTTTTTCACTTTTTGGTAGAGTGGGGCAGTAAATATCTTTTCCACTGCAGGGTGTGATTTGGACATTGATAGAATTTCTTGGTTCAATGAGACTTCTTGAGGGTTAATTAAGTCAGCCAGTGCTTAAAAAGTTTTACCTTGATATTTACCTTGACTTATTTTTGTGTTCGAGATCTTTTTCAGTAGCGTTTTAAAAATATATTTAGTTTTAAAAAATATTTAATTGTTATTTTTATTTAATATTTGTTTTTTATGTCAAAAACAACCACAATAATTTTATAAAAATTATTTTCAAGCAAAATATATTTTAAAAAATACTCTACACCACAATACCAAACACTATATTTATAATCTAATTGGATAATTTAATTTGTTCCTCGCACTAATAACCAGGCATTGTGGTAATATTTCTCTCCTTTCCCCCCTCTCAATGGCATTTACACCAACCCACGAATGATCCTTAGCTGCCATTATTGTATTTACCTTGAGCCCACGAAGATTCCCAGTAACATTCCCCGATTTTACCACCCTTTATCCTTTACTTATGAGAAAATTAAGGTACCTGCTTCCCTTTGGCTTTTGGCAGGAAAAAAGATGCGAAGGTTATACCAAACGAATAATTGATCACCCATTGTCACTAAAACATCATGATAATGCCCTAGTTTTTAATTTCGGTGGTTGCCTACTCTTCAAAATCAACAACAGAGACTATTTGTTATTGAAATATTTGCAATTGTTTTGTAAAATAATTTTTATTTATAAATATATTAAAATAATATTTTTATTTAATTTTTAAAATTTATTTTTGATATAGCATGTCAAAATAATAAAAAATTTAAAAACAAACAAATTGATTTTTTTTTCAAAAACACAAACACGCTACATTGCCATTCATGAAAATTAGTTGCGTTTATCACCCTCGAACAATATGTAAATGACAACTTCCTCTACAATCCAAGTAATAACAGTCTTCTCAACGGTTAATTTAAACCCTCTTTCTCCTCGAATTTAAAGTAGAATTATACTAGTGGTAAGGTTCAAGGCAGTGCTTTTTTGTTTTTTCTGAAAATTAGCTGAAAAAACCGTAATTTCCACTTACCTGCGAGTTTTTAAAAAGCCGGAGGTGCTTGCAGGTGGGAACCGCTGTATTTAAATAAATTCCTAGTAAAAGCTGCTATTCTTTTTTTTTTTTTTAAAAAAAGCATAACCAATTTTTAGTGTAAATATATCTTATTTTAAACACTATTTCTAACTGTTTTATTTCTCAGAACCTTTTTCTACAGATATTATTTTCTCAACTTTCTAACAGGAAAAACACCCTACATTTTTATAGGTAAGAAGTCTTGCTATCTGATGAGGTCTGACTAATTAATCATTGGTTCAAGTCTGATGCGGGGGCTGGTGATTATTTTACTGGTATAGTCTTCTTTTCGTGGGGATCATCATGATAAGTAAAACACTACAACCCGCACTTCACGTCATAATGTTGTTTCTTTATGAATTGTGTGACGCAAATGGCTTTTCTTTCACTTTCTAGCTTCTTTCCCATGTGACCATCGTAAAGATTGATTCAGCTGATGTTTTCCTCCCTCCTCTTCTTCCCCTTTTACTACCATTATTGTCTTCTTACTGTTCTTTCCTCTCCTTTTCTATTGGATTCGAAATTTGAACCAATTGCCTATTAGGCAATATTAGTAATAATTCACTGTTACCATTTATATTTCTTCAGCTAACTGGAACATTCAGATACCAACCCGGACTTGGTGAAGTGGGGGCCGGCTATATGATTTTGATCTTGGAGGGACTATTTTGTAAGATATATATATATATAAGTACGTGCGTAATTTTGGATGTTTCTTAAGACTTTGGGGAGGTGGCCAGCCCACCCTGGTCATCCCTAAATTCGTCCCTGGGAATACGTGTATGTATGCCAGTGTGGGAGATGCTCAGATTTTACACCAATTTTCAAAGTTAGGCATGGAAAAAGGAGCATTCTGTGTTTCCGGAATCAACTCAAACATGAAAATGAATCGACCAAGACTTGACAAATCCCGTGGGATCAGGCACTTAAAGGGTTGTGGTAGCAACTCATCTCCGGTAGGAAAAGAAAAGAAAAGCAAAGGGTTAGCAGTATAATGGTTATTTATCAGGCATAACTCATACAATACACCGTGAAGATAGTACTATGAACAAAATACACATGTTACGATCAGCAGGTGATTTCTTCTGTATGTCGAGAATGTACCCAGTATGGTAGATATTAAACTTGTTTATGGGACTCGTCTTATATTCTTTCATCTCTAACCTTCCTTCCTCACTTGAGAACGTGAGAGTTTTGGCAAGGAAAGAAGAAGGGGTATAATTAAAGCGAGATCCCAAAACTACCAGCCACCCGACCTAATTCATGGTAACCCACCACCTTCCTAGTAAGATGCCTACGATCACCCAAAAGTCTTGTCAAGGGTGAATATTATTGCATGTGATTTTCTAAAGTTGTGACTGTTTGCCACAAATACTCATTTGCATTTTTTGGAGCCACTCTCGATTGAATGTGCTAAAGTTGAAATTGCGCGTGTACGAAGAATGACACCCTCTCCTTCAATTCTTTTACACTAGCTACTTTATCAGTTCTCGTATTTGTGCTTCTTGAACGGCTATATATATTCATCGGATAAAACAATCGATGAGATGAATCTGTATTCATCTTGTAATATAATCGATGTCGTGGCTAGACTAACAAGCAACTAATCGAACAGATAATTATTAGATCAGTGTCCGAATGTTTTCAATTAACCTTGGGATTTGACCTCTTATAGCTTAACTCGAAATTTGAATTTAGATAATTAAAAAATTAACATGTATTATTAAAAATTAATTGAAGATACTGTTCACTTTATTTTTTTTTTCAATGGGTTCGTTTATCCTGATTACTGATATGAATTATGGATTTGACATGTTAATTTATTTATTTATTTTTTCTTTTTTAGTTGAATCACACCCTCCAATTTTATTCTTTAGTGTTTAATTGATTTGAAATTAGACTTTAATTTTTTTTTAATAAAGTTATCCCT
>Ga0307515_10024497_pt1 | contig 10513 bp, 7 predicted proteins | sample 17_EM_MG_FD_194513 | JGI IMG/M metagenome (GOLD analysis project Ga0307515, IMG submission 194513) | Populus trichocarpa ectomycorrhiza microbial communities from riparian zone in the Pacific Northwest, United States - 17_EM | ecosystem: Host-associated > Plants > Roots > Unclassified | place...
TCCTCGTTGCGCTGAGTGCCTCTGGCATCGCTGTCGCGCTCTCGTGTGCGATCGAACGCACCGATCGACGATTGCTGGAAGAGGTTGAGCCGATTGTTCAGCGTCGGGTCTATCGGATCTGCGGCTTGAACCCGATCGCTCGCCGCTACGTCGACGACGTGATCGCCCAGGGCCGGTTGCTCACTCGCCTTGAGGTTGCGACGCTCTTCTGGTGGTGGAGCCACAGGCACGTGAAGTGGCGCAGGGAAATCGGTGTGCATCGGGAGGTGAGGCTATCCGGTTTGGTCACGCGGTCGGCGCGCGCCGAGAACGCTCACCTTGTGCGCACCTACCGGTGACCAACTCGAACACGGATCAAATGAGCGATCTACATCAGGAAGCGAACGCTTCGCCCCGACAAGTACTCGTTGGGAAAGTGACCAGACTAGGCCCACCCTCACTGGCAGTTCTTCGAAACGTACTGGCGCTGAATGCGGTTTGTCTGGCCGTCGTCTTCTGCTGGAACCTGGGGCAGAACTACTTGTCGCTGGCGTCAATCGCGTACCTGGTGTCCGGCGCCGTTCTTTCGCGTCTCGTGTGCGCGGCCTACGGACACACCATGCAGGTCGCATGCCTCTACTTCCACATCGTTGCCCTCTTTCGTTCGGATCAGGCAGATCAGGACTTCGCGGGGGCGATGGCGTGGCACGGGCTTGGAATGGCTGCACTTGTCGCCTTGGACATCGTTCGTGCCGTGATGCGCGATGTGTTCATTAGTCGGAGTTCGCCTCTCAGCAACCCTAAATCGGAGATTGACTCGTGAAAGCCCTTCTCACCTCCATGAAGGACGTCGTCGCCTTTGCCCGACGTAGTCCGCAGGTCTCGGCTACGGTTGCGGTTTAGGCCGTGGTCGTTGTCGTTCCCCTGAACTAGCTTTTCGACGCGTCTGTGTACTTCGGAGCGGTGTTCGTGTGCTTCAGCACGGTCTTGGCGCTTCTGGGTCTGTGTCGAGAAGAGGCCAAGTTGCAAGGCAGGATCTGCGCGGTCGATCGCGGACCGCGATGGGCCGTTTGGATCAACGACGTACGGATCGGCGAGTTGACCGACGCTGGCTACGCCGTGATCCGGCGTTCGGCATTCAAAAACTGCGCAATGTGATCGACCCGAGTTCGTACGCGGATGCGAAGGCCTACCTGGTGCGTCACCACGCAGAACGCTCGGCCCTGGATGCGCTTCAAGACTAGACTTCACGTTCCGGCAACTGCTTGAAGGCGAACTATGGCAAGTCAACTCGCGAGCATCCAAAAGCAAATCGCGGCACTCGAGAAAAGGGCGTTTGAAATCACGAGAGCCCAGAACAAGAAGGTCATCGAACAGATCAAGGGCCTGATCGCGAAGCATCAGCTCACTGCTGCGGATCTGGGCTTCGGAACTGAAGACGGTGGCGGCATCGGCGGTCGCAAGACTACGAAGCGCGCCGGTGCGAAGAAGGCCGCCAAGGTAGGTGTCCCGGTGTATCGCGACCCCAAGTCCGGAAAGACCTGGACTGGTCGAGGCAAGCCGCCGAGCTGGATCGCCAAGGCGAAGGACCGCACGCGCTTTCTGATCGAAGGGCAGGCCGGCTCGGAGGCGCCGGTGGCGCAGACGAAGGCGGCAGGTCGAAAGGGTACGCGCAAGCAGCTATCGCTTGCGACCTCGCGCAAGGGGGCCGCGGCGAAGCGAGCTTCGGGATCGTCTGGGTCGACCGACGGGAAGCCTGCTGGCAAAGGGCGGGCGAAGTCGGTCAAAGGTGGATCGGCAGCAAAGACATCGAAGCGCTCAGGCAAGCCGAATATCCGAGTCAAGAAAACTGAAGCGGCAGAGGGGCAGGGCGCGTCCTAGGCTGCGTGTGCGTGATTTGGAGCGGCCGGCCGGGAAGGCCCGCGGCTCCTGGGCATCAAGGGGAGCTCGCTGGTCGCAGTGAAGCTTGAGACGCAGGGGCGTTGGGTGACGATGTACTACTCGCGCCGCTGTGAACAAGCGAAATCCTTCACATGGCGTGGTACTAACCTTTGGAGCCTGCCATGTATGGCCTTACCTCTCTTCTGTCCGCACTGGCGTGCGACGCCGCCGCAGTAGTCGGCATCGGCTCGGGTGGGGCGCTCGCCGCGGCCCTTTTCAACGGTGCTGCGGCGGATGCGGCTGCATCAGCCCGCAAGGTCTGCCAACACCGAACGGACGACGACGTGGCGGGTGCAGCAGCAGCTCATGTTGTTGGGATGATCGATCGCCACGACGACGCCAGTCGCAGCGTGTGGTTCGCGAGGCCGCTGTTCTCGACCTGCGCTTGGGAAGCCGCCACGCCGCAGCTGTTGCAAGGCATCGCCGCGCTGGAAACACTGGACTGAGAAGGTATTCGTTGTCGCCGCGCTTGTAGGGGCACGAACAGGACATTACGAATCGCGATGAAAGACACCAACAAGATTCAACGTCAGGTCGAACGTATCCTCGATGAGAATCGGCAGAGAACGCTGAGCATCATCGTCCAAGGCCGGCGGGAAGGTCTGCAGCAAACGCTTTTGGACGCGGCGCAACGAGCTATCGAGCGAAGGGCGATCACGAACGCGGCAGACCTGCTGCCGCCGCCGGCGAAGGGCCGGCGTGGTGCCAAAGCGTCCGAGCGGGTGTCAGCGGATGTGCGGTCCCTGCGCGCCAAGGGCGCGGCGGCGATCGAGCCCATGACCGCGGCATCCTTCGTCCAGAACAGCCGCCTCGCCCGGCGTTCCGACGCGAGTGGTCGCATGCGGCCGCTGCTGATGTCTGGTTCGGCCGCGATGGAGATTGACCGAGACGACCTGGCCAAGCTGCCGCAGGCGCTTCCCCAGGCCTTGGCGGTATTCGCCAACCGCTTGGTCCCCGTCCCGCCCAAGATGCGAGCCAAGGTGCTTCCAGCACAAGTAGAGCAGCGCTCGACCCATACCTGGGGTCTTGAGGCGACCGGGGCCTTGGCCTGTTGGGGAGCATTCGGTGCCCGCGGCCAGGGCGTGCGCGTGGCGGTGCTGGACACGGGCGTCGACCCGTCGCATCCGGACTTGGCGAACCGTCTTGCGCGGTTTGCTGAGTTCGACGGCAAGGGGCAACTTGTCGCCGAGGGTGTTTCGGCCGCACGCGATACAGATGGCCACGGCACTCACGTGTGCGGCACGATCGCTGGCGGCCGCGCGAGTGGGCGGTGGATTGGCATGGCGCCTGAGTGCAAGCTCCTGGTGGCCAAGGTTCTCGGGCGAGCAGGCGGCACCGATGAGCAAATCCTTAAGGGCATGGAGTGGGCCGTTGCCCAAGGTGCTGAGATCATCAACATGAGCCTGAGTGGTCTGTCCTTCGAGCCCTCGGTGCTCGACACCTACACGTCAGCAATCATCGCGGCGCGCCAGGCCGGGATTCCGGTCGTTGCGAGCGTAGGCAATGACGGCGCCCAGACTTCGGGCTCCCCGGGCAACGACTACTTCGCTCTGACGGTGGGAGCCATCGACGTCAACGATCGGGTTGCCGCCTTCACCGCGGGGCGGACTCAGGTGGTGCAGGAGTCGGATGCCATCGAGGCCCGGAACCTTCCGCTGGTCTACTCGAAGCCCGATCTGGTCGCGCCTGGTGTCCATGTGCTGTCCAGCATCGTGACCAAACGCTGGGAGCACCTCAACGGAACTTCGATGGCGGCACCGCACGTCGCGGGCGCCTTAGCGCTGTTGCTCAGCCGCACCCCGGCTGCAAAAAGGGATGCGGTGCTGCTGGGCCTCGCCGGGTGGGACTTGTCCGATACGTTGATGCAGTTGCTCGTCGGCAGCGTCACAGATCAGGGCGAAAATGGCTTGGACCATCGGTACGGCCATGGCAAGTTGTCGGTTTTGTCCGCCTTTGGGCACGCCGTAGCACGTGGGTATTTGCCGAAGGGTTGATACCCTTACGACTTCTGGGGTAATCTACGTCGCATGACCATCATTCGCAAGGCACTCAAGGACGCGGCGCTGGTCGACTTCGCCACGAAGTCAGGTGCCGCTCGCACGTCCGTCATCGTGGAGGCAAGGAGGCCTCCTACGAGTGCCGACGTGCCTGTGCAAAAGCGTCTGAGCGGATCGCCGACGGAGCTTTTGCCGCCCATGGCAAAGGCCCGCCGTGCCGCAAGGGCCATCACCAAGGTTGACCTGAGCAAGCTGCAGAGCGACCTTGAGAAGCTCGGACTGGCCGATCACGCGCGGCGCAATGACCTGGCCGGGGCCTTCGTGGTCGAGGTCACACCGAGTCAACTGCTGGAGTTGGCCGAGGCGCCCTCTGTGCAAGCCATTCGATCAAACCGACACCATCGGCGACTGGCCGCCTAGTTCGCAAACCGCCGCGCGAGACGCGGCGGTTTTGCTTTTGCCATCCGACTTCTGCCTCATGTTCGAGCCATCTGACGCAGGGCGTGGACCCTGGCCGCGGTTCCAGTTGGCTGGCCGTCCTGTTCACCGTCGCATTCACCGTCGCTGTGCACATCCCTCAGCTCAGGGTCCGGAAAAGAGCACCGCGCCAACCAATGCTGGCGCGGTGCTGAAGGACCGGCGCATATAGAGGGAGGGAGAAAGCGGCCGGCCCGCGCAGGAGTCTAGCGGCGCATGGACCTCCGCGGTCCGCGCAGCAGGCTGCCATCGAGTCCGTTGACGATCGGTCGGGTGACCCTAGGCTGGTCCGATGAGATCGACTACCGCTGCGCCCGCGCAACTCGACCTATTCGACCCTGCGGAACGACCCCGCTTCGTCGCTGCGACCACGCTCGAGGTCGACTAGGCATTGGCCCGTGGCGCTCCGCCTCTTCGTTGTGCTCAAAGGTCGCGGCCGCGCTCGGCATCGACGGCAGCGAACTGGTGGAAGAGGTCGAGCAGACGCAGACCCAGGCGGCCCAGCCGCGGCGAGCGGCCAAGGGCGCCGAGGCTTTGGTAGCAGGGCGGCCCCTCAAATCGGGCGTGGGGGGTTACGGCGCCTTGCTTGCGGGTGCTGATAGGGTGGCCGACGCAGGCGTCGCGGAGCGAGTGGCCTGTGCTACGTGGCGAAACGAATGGCCGTTCTGCGGAAAGTAGTGAACGTCACCCGTATCGGGATCCATTCCGGCGCAGTTCCTGGCACCGCAGAAGAGGAAGACCAGCGTCTTCATGTTGTCGTCGATCTTGACCCTGATGACTTGCTGCTCAAGCACTTGATGCATTTCGATGCGGCTGAGCGCCTCGACGGCAAGGGCCTTGCCCTTTCGCTCAGCATGTACCAGCGTTGTGATCAGTAAGATGAACAGCAACGTGGCAAGCACCACCTGGGTGACCAGCACCGCGACGAATCGATCGAGCGAGGGACTGGCCACTTTCCCCTTGCTGGCCCTGGCGTCCCGGCGACTTTGCTGGAGCCATCCCTGAATCGCAGGCTGGATGTTGTGCAGGACGACGAGGCCGAGCACCAGGAACAAGAGCAGCGTAAAGGACTGCAGGAACCCGTCGTACAGCACTTGATGAAAGTTCCGATCAAGTATGTCGGCGTCGAGCTCAAGCTTTCCCAGGTATCCGCCCGTGCGGGCGGTGCTCGCGCAGTAGAGGTAGGCAGTGATGGCGGCGAGCGCTGCGCCAGTGTCGATGGCCCAATTGGACCGCCTAGGTTCTGCAGCGGCCTCAGAGGTTGTGTCCGTCGTTGACTTATCGGCGATGGCCATGTGTTCGTCCCGTCTGGTGGTCAGCATCACGCATCCTCGACGGATCTAAGTGGATCTGCGATCACCAATCGGAGGGATGTTGCAGGGTGCGAAGGTGTGCTCGGCCAAGCGGAAGCTGGCTGCGATGCGGAGGGGGCAACGTTCCTCGTGGTGTGCGGGAGTATCGGCTTCCGTGTTTTGTCTGGTCGACCGCCTCGCAGCGTCAGGAGCCGGTCGACGCTGGCGGGCGTATGCACGGTTTCCCGTCATCAAGCCGACGCTCGGTTCGGGCTGTAAGTCGCTGAACCGTGTACAGCCAGGTGAAGCGCAATGCCAGGGGCCTCGCCCGTCCCCGCCTGCAGGGTTTACATCGGCCAATCCGGCGTGCGGCCTTGGTAGGTCAGCACGATGAGCAAGTCGTCAATCTGCTCGTTGGCGAAACGGTCGGCCATCTCCGGGGTGTTGGGCAAGGTCAACACCCAGTCACCGGCGGGCGACTTGCCGACCAGGGGCAACCAGGCCACCCCGGCGCCGCGCCGTGTACTGGCGATGCCCTCGGTCGTGCCGCCCACCGCTCCCCCCACCGCCAAGGTCTCGCCAGCCGGCGTGAGCTGCAAAGCGGTGGGGCCCAGCTCGAAATTCTGGCCGTTGGCACGGCTCACGGCGAGCATCACCTGCTGAATGCGCAAATCCTGCACGTTGGGCGGGAAGTCCTTCGCATCGAGCGTGAACTGCACCGTCATCGGCGCCTCGGATTGGTCGGAGTTGTGCAGGGCATACCACTGGTCGGCGAAGCGGTCGCGCAGGCTGAGGACGCGCTCGGCGCTCACGCTGTTGTCCAGCTGCTGGATCACCTGCTTGCGGTAGGTGTTGTCGTTCAGTGCGGTGTAGTCGATGGTGAACAACACATCCGAGATGCTGTTGAAGTCGAAGGGGTTGGCAGCCAGCGGTAGCTGCAGCTCCCAACTCGTGTCCACCCCCATGCTCTCGAAGGGCTTGAGCAGGCCCTCTTCCGGCTCCAGGTCGAGCAGCCCCGTGGCGTTGGAGGTGGTGACGAAGGCGATCTGCTCCGGGTCGCGCCGCACGAGCATCGTCTGGAAGACATCGCCGCCGGTGACCACGCGGGAGACGCCCGAGGCGAGCAGCGTGGCGCGCACACCGCGCAACGGCGGCACCAGCGCCACCAACGACAGCCGCACCCGCTTGATCAGCCGCACATAGTGACCGGGGAAGCCGCCATCAAAGAGCGACATCGGCGTCGTGAAGGGCAACAAGCCTGTTTCGCGGAAGCGCTGAAACTCCGCCGGGAACAGCCGCGCCAGGGAGAAGGTTTCGCTCAACTGCAGACGACGACGATTGCTCTCGAAGGCGAACTGGTCGAGGCGTGTGATGTCTTCGAGCAAGCGAACCGAGCCAGTCAGGCCCTGGCGGTCGGGCTGGCCGCCGTGCCCGGCAATGGCCGCTGCGTTGCTGTCCGGGTCCCAGTAGTCCGTTTGGACGAACGACGGCGGCGTTTGCTGGCGCTCGAAAGCCAGCTGGTGCTCGGCCCGCTGCGCCACCGCGGTGGCCTGCTGCAGGAAGTAGCTATAGGCTCCGCCCAGCACGCCACTCATCCAGGCATACAGTTCGGCGTTGGTGAATTTGTTGGCGAGGAAGTCGGCGGTGGCCACCGCATGGGTTTTCTGCAGTGTTGAAATGGCCTTTTCCTGATCTGCGATGTCCTTGTGCGCGCCGGCCACGGCAACCTGCTTGTCGCCAATGTCGAAATCGGCTTGTGCAAGCTGGCGTTGCAGTTCCCACTCTTGGCTGCGACGCTCGAAGCTGGCCTGGGCGCTGTCGATCTGGGCCTGGGTCTCGGCGTTGTTGGCGACCATCGACAGGCCTGCCTTCAGGCTGGCCAACACGCCGATGCCAGCCACCACACCCCAGTGACCGCCGATGCCTGTCCCCAGGAAGCCACTCTCGGAAGCGCTCGCTACCGCCTGCGCGGTTGTCAACGCGGCATCCGCCGCGGTCGTGTAATTCCGGTATTGGCCGGCGCGCTGTTGCTGCCGCAGCATGTCGCTTTCCCAATGGTTCAATCCGGCGGAAATCCAGTCCTGGTACGTTTCGCCTTGAGTCGCCGCCCGGTCGCGCTGCGCCTCGGCAAGCGTCTTGGCCTTGTTGGCCTCCGTCACTTGCAAGTCGTGCAGCTTTTCGGTGGCGCCAGCGAGTTCGAGGTCTTGTCCCGCCTTGCGCCGGCTGTAGGTTTCGACGTCGCGCTTTTCCAGCGCCGCCAGGAAGGCCTGCTCGACCTGCTGGGCGATGCTCACCAGGTTCTTGGCCCGCTCGATGAGCGCGGCGTAGCGGTAAGGCGTGGGCTTGAACGCCGGCACCCCACTGGGGGCGCTGAGCGCCTGCACTCCGTCGAAGGCCGGCGTGGTCAGGTTGGCGGCCCCCGTCACCTCACGCGGAATTCCGGCGATATTGCGCCCGTCGCGCAGCTTGAACAGATTCAGCTCCGCGCGCGATTGCAGGGTCAGCGGCACCGGGTTGGGCGGGAAGGGGCTGGCGTTGGCGCCGCTGCCAGGCGCCTGCATCTCCCGCTGCGCCAACAGATCCAGCGCGTTGCCGTAGAGGGTGCGGGCACGCGCCACCGCCTCGCCCTCGTCGCGCGCGAACTCGGCGTCGGCGAAGTCAAGGTAGATGCGCACCAGCGTCATCAGCGTGAAGCGCGTGTAGGCGCTGGTGCGGGTTCTGGCGATTTCGTGCGGGTTCAGGCCCTCGCGCAACCAATGGTCGGGATTGCGGTCGTAGTTGGTGCCGATGCTCTCTTCCAGCAACAGGCCGCGGTAGATCTTGCGCTGCCCGGCGGCGAAGTGGTCGGTGTAGAAGGTCTCGATCCAGTCCAAGGCTGCCAGGAAGTGGCCGGCTTGCTGTAGTTGCAGCGCCAGCGCCATGGGTACGAAAAAGAAGATCTCTTGCAGATAGTTCGGCGCTTCAAAAGGGTTGACGATGCCACCGAACTGCAAGGTGATGAGGTCGCGCCGCGCGACCAGTTGTGTGTCGTTGAGCTCGTCGGTCAGGGTGAGCTGGCCCGAGCGCAGTTCGGTGGGCAGGCCGTCACCGAAGTCGGCTGTGAGGAGGTCGAGGTAGTCCTGGGCATTGGCGCGAGCAGCTACGGGCGTCAAGCCCGATTGGCCGCGCAGTGTCTTGACCAACTCCTGGAAGGCCCGGGTTTGACCCGAAGGGCGCAAGTCGGGCATCAGATAGCACTCGGGGTAGGCGAAGACGCGCATCGCCGCGACCCAGGTGCTGTAGCCGCTCATCCAGCGCCACTCTTCGTCGAAGTCGGCCTCGGTGATCTTGGACCGGGCCAACACCCAGTCGGCCGCGGGCAAAGCATCGCCAAGCACCGGCGGCTGGTCTTTCAATTGGCCCATCCGCAGTGAGAACATCACGGCCTGCAAGCTCTCCAGTGCCTGCCGAACACGCGAGGTGCGCAGCTTGCCGCCGTCCTTGCAGTCGATCGCGAGTTCGCGCGTCAAGCGGTCGGCGATCTCCGCCGGGTCCTTATCGGGTGCCGCAGCCGCTACGCAGGCGTCGCGCAGCAGCGGCAGGGTCGCTCCTTCGGCGGCGGCCACCACGGCTTGCATGGCTTGGGCCACGCCGGCTTCTTGTTGCAGGCGTGCCTGCAGACTCTGGCGCCAGGCCTGGCGGACCTGGGCCGTGGCACGCCATGCGAGCAACATGGGCGCGAGCGCGGCATCGGCCAGCACGAACAAGTCGGGCCCGAGGATCACGCCCTTGCTTTTCTCCTCGCCGCGCCACGCGGCATACAGCCCGATCTTGCGCGCCTGGGCCAGGATGGCGTAGGCGTCTTGCCACTCCAGGTCCATCACCATGCCGGCCACTGCCAGCTCGCGCAGGCGCATCAGATGCATGAAAGCTTGCGGCGTCAGGCGCTTGGCGCGCAGCGCATCGGCAATCGACTGGCCTTGCCGGTAGGCGTCGAGCAAGGCCAGCAGATCGGCCATGGGCGCAATCGTCTCGTCGACGATCTGGTCAAAGCCGGCCTGTTGCGAAACAGCGGCGCGGCGGTGCGCATCGAGCGCGGCGACATGCGCGGCCACGTCGTCGCTGCGCGCCTTCCACAGGTCGTAGGCGATGTTGCCGGGATTGGCGGTGCGCAGGTCGGCTGTGGACAGCAGGTCGGGTTCGATGACGGGCACTTCCGTCTCAAAGGCCGTGCGCGCCGAATCGTCTTGTTGTTGCCAAAGGTTGCGCAGGTGCTCCTTCTGCCAGATCACCACGTCTGCGTCAGGCAGCAGACTGTCGGCCAGTGGTTTGACCTGGGTCGATTCCAAACCGAAGAGGTCTTGCAGCGCGACATCAGACACCTCCTGCGGCTGCAGCAGCAGGGCGTCCAGCCGGTCGGGCCTGAACTGGGCCAAGCCGATGCCGAGCCTGCCCGCGAGCGCATTGCGAGAGGCCTCGTCCGCCACGCGGGCCAGGCGGATTTCGTCGTAAGAGGTGCCCAGTTCGCGCAGCAGTGCACCGTAGGCCGCCTGGCGGTAGTGGGCTTCGGCATCGGGCGGCACATGGGCTCCGTGCTTGGCCAGGTAGCGGCGCAGCACCTCGATGCAAAGACGCATCTGGTTGACCGGCGCGACGGCCGCCGAGCGATTGTCGCGGTCGACCAACTCGTCGAAAGGCTGGAGGTAGGCATCGATCAGCATCTGGCGGGTGATCGGCTCTCCATCGGCCGAGACCTTGACGCGCTGGGTGGCGAACGCCAGCAACTCGTCCAGGTATTTGGCCGGGCCAAAGGCCGACTCCGGGTCGTCCGCCTCGAAGGGCGCGGTG
>Ga0307515_10024498_pt1 | contig 10513 bp, 1 predicted proteins | sample 17_EM_MG_FD_194513 | JGI IMG/M metagenome (GOLD analysis project Ga0307515, IMG submission 194513) | Populus trichocarpa ectomycorrhiza microbial communities from riparian zone in the Pacific Northwest, United States - 17_EM | ecosystem: Host-associated > Plants > Roots > Unclassified | place...
CTTCCTGTAAATACACAAGTTTTCCCCCTGTGACGGAGTAGTCTGCGTGGGCCTAGATAGGATCCGTATCAGACGTTAATCAAAGAACTACTACTATTTATTATACTAGTCAAGCAGTATTTATATATAGATGGTAACTATAAAAGAAGAGTTGCTAGTGTCAGGAATAAGGCAAGTGGTCGTTACGTGACGCCGCGGCACTAGCGTAGCGAGAAGTCTTAAGCTCCTCGCCCTTCCTCATTCTAATTATATAAGCTTTATTAACCAACATTACTATAACCCTACTTAAGTAGTCGTTATTAGTGAGTTACTCTGTATAACTAATAGTATTCTAAGATTTACTATAAGGAGAGAAGAACTATCTAGGTAGGGACTGTAATCCTTTAAATATATAACCGTACTCCTAAGAAATCCTCCTTATATATAAAGTACGTCTTATATATAAGGTATATAAGTTCCTCTTATTCCTTTTATTTAATACGTAGCTTATTATATAACCTTAGTTACTATTCCTTATTATATAGTTCTATCGGCTCTATCCTAGACTATACCTTAATTAACTAACTAGTTGCTTCCGACTCCTCTCTTAGTAGTTATAATATTGTACTTAAAGCGTCCGTAACAAGCAACGCGAAACTATATCTTATTAGCAGTAGTTAAAAAAAAATAGGATTACCTTATAGATAGAAGGAGTAACCTTACCTATTAGTTATAATTTTAGGAGATCTAATAGCCTATAGAGGAGGGATTATTAACCTTAAAATAGGACCTATTTAAATAACTATTAAAGGAAAACAAATTAAGATATCTTTTAATATCTTACTATTAGGACGGAATAAGGTAGTATTAGGAATACCTTAGTTATAGGAATATAACCTAAAGATTAATTAGATTATAGGTTAGGTTAATATTAGAAATACTTAACGCTGTAAAATATAATAATAAACTAAGCTAGTATAGTACTAAATCGGAGTGATATATAAAGAGACTAAGCGAGGCTTAAGTTATATACTAAAAAGATACTATAAATATAGCAAAAAACAATAAAGTCTAAAAAGTAAAAAGCTAGTAGACTATATAGTATAGGACTATAAAATAGAGTTAGAACTAGAAATAAGTCTAAGGTTCTTTTTAACCTATAAGCTCACTAAAGAAGAGTCTAAAGCACTTAAAAAGTTTATTTAAAAGAACTTATAAAAGGGATATATTAAACCATCACAATTATTAGTAGGTTATTTAGTATTATTTATACTAAAGAAGAATAAAAAACTTAGGTTATGTATTAACTATAGACAGTTAAATAGCATTACTTAAAAGGATAGGTATCCTTTACCCTTAATTAGCGAAATCTAAAATAGAATAGGCAACGCGTAAATCTTTATAAAAATAGATCTAAGATAGGCGTACTATTAAATTAGGATTAAGAAAGGCGATAAATAGAAGGCAGCCTTTAGGCTAAGAGAAGGACTATATAAACTACTAGTAATATAATTCGGATTAATAAATGCACTAGCAACGTTTTAAAAAAGAATTAATAATGTGTTAGGAAAATACCTTAATGAATTTATTATAGTATATCTTAACGACATTATTATCTACTTAATAACTAAGAAAGAATACGGAGAATACATTAAATAGGTTTTAAAGAGACTATAAGAGAAACAGATACTAGTAGTAATTAAAAAACACAAGTTCTTTATAAGGAAGACCAATTTTATTAGATTTATTATTAAACTAGGTTATATTAGTATAGACCTAAAGAAAATTAAAGCTATAGTAAGTTGGTAAGAACTAGAGAATATAACACAGTTAAGGTTATTTTTAGGGGTTTGTAATTACTATAGAAGGTTTATAGTATAATAGTTAAAGAATATTAAACCGTTTACTAGGCTTATAAAAAAAGAGGAACTATAAGTATAGGGAGATAAATAAAAGAAGTTGTTTAAAAAACTTAAGGAGCTATTTACCTAGGAGCTAATTTTTAAAATCTACTAACTCGGACTAGATATAATTGTAAAAATAGATATATTAGACTATATACTAGAAGTATACTTACTATAGAAGTATAAGGACGCATAGCATCCAGTATTATATTATAGTTAGAAGATAACACTATTAGAGTTAAACTATAACGTCTATAATAAGGAGTTATTAAGTATAATTATAGCACTTAAGGAATAGAGAGTATTCTTATAAGGCATAGAGAAACTATTTATAGTTAAGATAGATTATAAGAACCTAACGGGGCTCCGAATAATAAAAGAACTTAATTATAGATAAATTAGATAGGTAGAGATGCTTATAGAATACTATTTCGAAATTTAGTATACTAAAGGGACTAAGAATATAAGGGCAGATATACTTAGTAGAAAAGCTAAACTATAGAATAATAAGAAGCTATTAGGAGCAATACTACATAATAGATAAATTAGATATAACCACCCTAAGCTAGTAGTAACTTAAGAGGATAATAAACTAAAAAGAGTCTACGAGATACTGAAGAGCTTTTAGGTATAAAGAATTTTAGAAGTATAGCTAGAAGATCTATAGATGGATATATACAAAAATTAAGAAATAAAGTATATCTTAAGAAGTATAGCGGAGTATTTTATAGAAGACTTTTATAAGGGAATAACTTAAGAATATAATAGAGCGATAGGCTTAGTGTTAAGACTTTAGGAAGAATATATTATTAATAAAATCTAGGGCATAGCTAGGAAAGTAATAAAGGAGTATTTAGATTGCTAAAGGAATAAACTAATAAGGTATAAGCTATATAAAGGGCTATAACCTATTAAAATACTAGAGAGACTATAGGAGGTTATATTATAGGACTTTATTATTAAGTTATTAAAGTTAAAAGATTCTATTACCGGATAAGAATATAATATAATCTTAGTAATAGTAGATAAGTTAACTAAATAGGGCTACTTTATAGCATATACAGAAGAAATCTTAGTAGAAGATATCGCTAGAATCTATATTAAAGAAATATTTATAAGATATAGAGTATTAAGTAAGATTATATTAGACAGAGATCTAAGATTTATAATAGCATTTTAGGAAGTATTCTTAGCAGAGTAAGGAGTTTAAGTAGCAACTTTTACCGTATATTATCCGCAGATAGACGGATAAATAGAAAGACTAAATTAGACGCTAGAGTAGTATCTAAGATATTATATTAATTACGTATAGAATAATTAGGTATTATTATTACCAGTTATATAGTTTATATATAATATAACACCGTAAGAAGGAATAGGCATATTACTATTTAAGGCAAATTATGGATATAAGCTAAGAATATTATTATTACTATAATAAGTAAAGAAAATAAGTAGTATAGCTAAAAAAAAATAAAGACGTTAATAAATCTTTATATAGACCTTATAGAATTAGCAAAAATGTATAAGAAAAAATAAAAAAGTACTATAATACTAAAAGATCTAAGGGACTAGATCTTAAGGAGGGAGATAAAGTATAGCTACTATACAAAAATTTCAAAAGTAGATAATTAAGTAAGAAGTTAGACTACGTTAGACTAAGACCTTTTAGGGTTATATAGAGAATTTTACTAGTTATATTTAAGTTAAACCTACTAGCTAAGATAAAGATCTACCCTATATAGTATATTACAATACTAGAGCTAGCATATAGGAATATTAAACCACTAGTTTATAAAGTAGATATATATAAAGGATAAAAGGAAGACAAATAGTAAGTTTTAAAGATTATTAGTTATAAGGATATTAACAATAAAACATAATATAAGGTTAAGTAGATAGGCTATAATAAGACTACCTAGAAACTACTAGAGAATTTAAAAAACGCTATAAGAAAGGTATAGGAGTATTAAAAGAAATTATATTAGGTAGTATTAATAAAGAAGAATCGCTAAAGAATAAGTTACCTAAGGGGGACCTAAAAAAAGCAGTTGCCGAACTACTTAGATCTATTTCCTTCTTAGTTAAAAGAGAATCCATTTTTTTATCGCCAAGTTCCTATAAACCTTATTCTATAAGTTTTTACTTCTTAAAATAAACCTTTTTACGAACCTTTTTAAGACAAAGTAATTAAGCGGACGCCGTAATATAGGCTTTAAGGGCCTTCTACACTATATTATAAGAACGTTTTAACTTAGTAAGGGCTTAAGACAGTTTACCATCTAGCTACGTAGTAGTAGATTAAATATAAGACCCTAAGATAAATCAGTTAAGGAACTAGGTAACTATTAAGAGCAATAAAATGCGTATATTTAGTATTAGAGATAAAGCAAATATTATAGGACAAATAAATATTTGCTTTAGTGCACTCTAAGTAAAAAGACGGTTATTGTAAAGATGGGCTTACTAACGCAATATAGACTAACCCCTCTTTTAAATAGCGAGAACATAGAGACGGTATAATCTTACTAAGAAATAGTATCGCAGCAATAGTATAAGCATAACGTTACGCCTATAAAGAGGAAGGAGCCTTAAATATAAAAAGCAATAATATTAACTAAATTAATTAAACGGATATTATACCTCTAGTAAATAATTTAGAAATATTTAGGATCTTTAAGAATGAAGATAAAAAGGAGGGAGATAGTATTACGGACGCTTTAAGTACAATATTATAACTACTTAAAGAAAAGTTAAAAGAAGCTAGTTAGTTAATCTAGGTATAGTCTAGGATGGAGCCGATAGAGCTATATAATAAGGAATAGTAGCTAAGGTTATATAAGGTTATATATAGTATATAAAGGGAATGTACGTATAATATATATAACACGTACCTTACGTATAAAGGGGATTTCTTAGGAGTATAATTGTGTATTTAAAGGACCACAGTCCCTACTTAAATAGTTCTCTCCTTTGTAGTAAATCTTAGAATATAATTAGAGTTAATTTATTAGGCAACCACTCCACTAGTTATATTTACGTTGTTAACTATTCTATACCTATATACCTAGCCTATTAACAAGTCCACCGTAGTATTTCCTATAAGGCTTTATTACAGCCACTGCAAGAAGGTTATAATATTGGTATAGTGTTAAACTTTAAAAATTATATCCTAGGAGCTTAATTAACGACCCCTATATAAAATATTAACAACGTTTAATTATAGAGCTTTAAACCCGCAGATCTTTTAGGAATACCTATTATAAGTAGCTCTAAGTGCAAAATATAGAATATTTAGTAGTGGTATAAGTATAGGATAGGGTATATATTTGCGTTCCTAAATATCGTTATATAATGCAATTTTTGGGTAATAAAAACCAGCCGTTAATATTGCTTAACTAACACCTACTAGAGGTTCCTCTGTCTTTCCTATCTTCTTATCTAATACTATCTATATCGCTATGTTAACTAATAGATCCCTTAATAGGGACTAAAAAGGAGTATTAAAGCACCGCCAGCTCTTATAAGGAAGAAGAAAGGAAGAAAGGAAGGTATAGAAGGAGTATTTATAGATAGGAGGAGGCCTATAAGCACGTAATTTAGTAAGTACTAATAGTATAAGATTCTCGTATAAAATGGGCTTAATTGCTTACTAAAATATAAGGTGTCTCTATTACTGTAGTGGCTACTATAGTAGTAGAGATGCCTTAAATATTTAATGTAATTAACTACTAAGGCTGTTAATAAGTGGAAGGTAGGCTATTAATGTGGTACAAATAATATAGTTATTAATATCCTGTTTTTACTTTTAGTATACACGTAAATTGTTTTTATATTTAGTATAGAGCTAGTTATAAGTAGTAAGCTAGTTTAGGTCTAGCTTTGCTATTAATATAGCCGTAGGTAGTATATCCCTTAGTATAGGCCAACTTAGTAGTTCTAGCTTTAGAAGATTGTCTTTTCTTCTTAGATAGGTCGATATACTACTATACCTCGTTAGTTTTAGCTATATCTTAGATAATAAAGAACCATTAAATCTAATTAGATGGCTTATTAAGGATAAGGTTAATTTTTAATTTAGTAAAAGTCATTATTTTTAAAATTTAATAGGTTAGGGTTTAGCTAGCGTCTTAGTAGAACCTTATTTAGATATTCCAAACTTTTAATTTAATTTATTAGTTCGTTTATTAGTTAGGTACGTTTATTAACTAGGGTTAATTATCCATTCATTTAATAGGTAAAGAAGAGTCTATATATATATATATAAGGCATAGTAAGTTATAAAGTGGCGACAGCCTTAGTAGTTAGCTATATTTAATAATCTAGACTTTAGATTACTAAAATCCAAAATTTTATTATAGGGAGCGCGATTAATAACCCCTACTAATAGCTCTAACTACGTCTAATTTTTAATTTATAAATTAGCAGATTTATAGGTAATAGTTGTTATAAGTAGCTCTAGGTACGGTATATATAAAATCTTAACTATAGTATAGAGAAGTTGTGGCTACTAATATGCGGTCCTAAGTAGTATGTATTCTTAGAGGTCACGTAACTCCTTATATAAGCAACATTTCCGCCCTCTAAAAAAAACCTAAAATTTTTTAAAAATCAATTAACGCTATAGATAGTAGCAATATTAATCCGGTAAGACTGCTAATTCTCCCTATATACTATTATATATATATCTAATAGCTTTAGAAGCGGTAAAAAGGTAGAATAGATAAGGGGGTTAAAATTTAGAAAATTAGATTTCGCGGTTAAGCTATTTAAAAATTAGGAAACTAAGATAAATTCTATATTCTCCGCTTACCTTTAAGCCAGTATATAATTTCCTATTTAGGAAAAGTTGTTTATAAGTAGTTACTGCTACCTCCGTACAAAATCTTCTTATTATATCTCTTTAGTCTTACTTATAGATAACTAAAATTGTTCTATATTAAACCTATATTTAAATATAAGCCCTAAAAGCTTCTTAACTTGTGAGATTACTATATAGGTTAGCTTGGCTATTTTATCCTTTTCTTTAATATTTAGAACTACCTAGTTAAGTATTAGGCCCTAGCTTTTATATATAGTAAGAGTAAAAGCTAGAGTAATTAGAAATTAACGCCGTAAGTAAGAGCCTTTTATACCCTCCTATTTATAAAGTACGGAAAATATAGGGACGACTTTCTTACTATTTTGCCGAGTAAATAGGGTAGGTCCGTTATATCCATCTACTATAATTAGTAGTAACTAAGGCTGATCCTTTTTAATATCCGCGTGTCCCTTTTATATAACATCTTTAACTATACTAGTAGTACCGTTTACTAAGCCTAGTTTAACCTAGATATTTTATATTAGTATTACTTTTGCGCTAATATATAGGGCTAGATTCTTTATAGTATTATACTAATTAGGAGTAACTTTCCGCGTACCTATACTAGTGTTAACTAACTTAATAACTACTACTGGCTATAAAAGGTCACAAAGCTAAATAGTATTATACTTACCTATAGTAGCGCGCGTACTATATAGCCGAATTATATTATTAAAGCTCGCAACCTTATTAGTAGATAGGCCCTACTTACACCTAGTTAAAAGAAGCTTTTAGGTTAAATTACTTATAAAATTACTACGTAGCTTTATAAGGGCTGTCCTAAATATAAAGCTTTTAGCGTTATTACTGCCCTACTATATAACTTAATTTAGGATAGCTATTCGGTTAATCGCCTTATAGGCTCCCTTTCTATAGCTAGCGAGCTCTAACGGCCTAGCAGGTAGATTACTATATAAGGCCGCCTAACCTATAGGGGGAAGCTAATAGAAATTGCCTATTAGTAAGATATTTAAGCCTTTAAAGTAGTTGTTATTATACGTAGGATAGATCTAATGGAGGTAGTAATTAATCTAGGCTAGATGTACTTGCCTAATTATAAATTTCTTATTAAGAATAAGATAGTAAATATCCTTAAAAGCTTGTTATAGAGGCGTAAGACCAGTAGTAGGCAATTTGTTAAACGGACGGTTTACTAGCAACCTTAATAGATTATATATAGTTCTGCCGTTAATACTAAAGGTAGCTACCCTAGTAGGGGTAGCTTGAGCTAATAGCGACGGCTTATTATTAGCCCTTACTATATTACAGAGTATAGTAGAAAGAATAGTAATAAAATGCAATTTACTGGTTCCTACCTCTCTATTAACGTTAATCCGTAGTAGGGGGAGGCTAAGGCCCGCTTGGATCTGCCTATAGTAATTAATTATAATATTATAGATATAACGCTGACCTGGTTCTAAGGAGGACGAAGTTGCTATTTAGGATAGGCGGCTCTATAGTAAAGGCTATAGCCATACTTCCTGCTAATAAGTCCTTTTATTAAGCTGTGGATATATACCCTAATATATACTTTAGTTGTAGTTATAATTAAGCTCCCTATTACTAAGCCTATTAGGATCCTTAATTTTAACTCTGTTAGTATTTTAAACGCGGGTATATAGGGCCTTAAAGGACTAGTATAGCTTTAAGTTGTCTATAAAACCGCCCTTAAACTTATTAATATTATTAGTAGTTTTGTGGCCTTTCTCTAGTTTTTAATTATAGATATAGTTAGGTGGGTACTAATAAGAGTTAACGTAAGCCTAATAGAAAGCTATATAATTAAGGGCCCTAAATCTATTAGTATAAGTAGTTACTTCCTTATACTCCCTCTATGGGTAATAAAGAATGAGCTTTATATAGTAGAACTTAGGATACTACGGATAAAAACAATTACCGTTATATTACGGAAAGTATAATATAACTTAAGGCCTTACTCTTAGCCGATACTTATAAGTAGAGTAATTAAAATAGAGTAAAAAATTAAGGAAAGTAACGTCCTCTACCCTATTTAGGCGGCGCTTATATTTCTTATAGTTAGATAGTCCGCACCCTCTTAGCTACCTATTATTAAGCCTATATATAGCGCTTTAATTATCCTCTTAGTAGTAGTTTAAAGTTACTATATTTCTAGATCCTTCGTAAAGGGAAATATTAAGAAGTAGATAGTATACCTCTTGCGCTAACTAATTGGGTTTAATAATAAGCTTATTTATAAACCTAGTTATAACCAAACTAAAGGCATAAAGGCTATTAGCATGCGATTATACTAATTAGAGTAACTCCTAGTAGGAAGTTAACCCTTTCTCTTTCTTACTGTAATATTTACCTATATAGTTAACTATTACTAATATACTTGTAACGGGTAATATATTAATATTCGCTATCCATGCTAATATTATAGCTGTATTATAACTATTAAGAAGCTTATTATTACGCTGCGGATAAAACGTCTAGTAATATAGATTTTAATCCTTTAATATAGCGGCCTTATTATAAAGAGAGCGTGGAAAATAAAAGCGGCACTCCTTTACTCTAGTGGAGCCTTTCTTTAATCTTAAGCAGTAAGATTTGGTGTAATTATGGTGCCGTTAAAATTAGTTAAGGTAGGCAGTAAGAAGCTTACTAGTATTAAGCTGTTCTTTATAGCTAAGAGTAGAAGGATATTAGAGATTAGGAGGCCTAGATTAATTAGAATTAATTACGGATATAAAAGTAGCCTAGTACTTAGTAAAAGCCGCCCTTAAGTCACTAGCTGACGGATCTAGCCTTAGGGCTATTAAACTCTATAAGAAGCTATATATATAGCCACTACCTTATACTTACTACTTATATTAAAACTAAAAGTTAGTACTATTAAATAGGCCTATAAGTACGTGCTTCCTGAATAGATTAAAGCGGTAATGTAGCCAGTAAGCAGCAATATGCGGATTATTATTAAGATTTTAAGAAGCAATTCGGTAGCGCTAAGCCTTATTAGTAGCCTTATACTCGTTAAATAGAGGTATATAAGAGTGTAGATTATACTAATATAGATTAGTAGCGCTAAGTATAAAGAATAGAGACCTGCTCTTAATATTCTTAGTATAAGCCGTAAGCTTATTTCTCTTCTGCCTCTAATAAGGTCTAGTGCCCTTAAGGTTCCGTATATACTATATAATTTTATTTAATAACTAGCTACCCCTATTACCATTTATAAGATTACTAAGCTTATCTAAAGATAGACTTATTTTATTTAATCAGCTATAAAGGAAGCGGGTGGCGCTAAGGGCTTACTCTTTTATAATCTAATTAAACATATAGTAGTGAAATAAGGGGTGGCGGCTAAACCGACGGTCCTAATACTTAAGCATATACTTGGCGTACGCAGCTAGGGTAACTATACGGCTTTACTATAAGGAAATAGAGTAGGAAAGGCGCTGCGTATAATAAAACTAGCTAATCGCTTAGAGAGAGGTGTCTATCGCATAGTAGAAACCTCTAGGCTCGCTTATATGTCTTATTAGTGTTAAACCTTACGACCTAAAAGCTCTAATTTATTAAGGTTAGGTACTAGATTAGGAACTAAAGTATTTAGTACATTATTATTAAATTTGCTATCTAGTATATTACTACCAAGCTCGGTAGGTAAAGGATTAATAGCAAAAGGACGTTATATAGGAGTAGTAGGGTAAGCCATCAGGCCACTAAAATTAGACTCTAACTTATTAATATAAGGTAGCTAATTTAATATAGAGCTATTTTTGGGTAAGCTAGTAAGCCGGGTGCT
>Ga0307515_10024499_pt1 | contig 10512 bp, 6 predicted proteins | sample 17_EM_MG_FD_194513 | JGI IMG/M metagenome (GOLD analysis project Ga0307515, IMG submission 194513) | Populus trichocarpa ectomycorrhiza microbial communities from riparian zone in the Pacific Northwest, United States - 17_EM | ecosystem: Host-associated > Plants > Roots > Unclassified | place...
ATCCAAATAAAGTCATGAATACCGGCAGCGCATCATTGCAATTTGCTACATTGGCCAAGCTTCCTCCTATTACCGCGAGAGAGCCTAACTCTTTCGGTGCTTAAAAACCCAGCGACACCTCTACCAATCTCTCCACCAGCCACGGTCCTCATCGCCTCTTCTCCACAACCTCTTTCCCACTGTATTCGCCGCCTGCTCAGCCTCATACAACTGCACTACCAAGGCCGATCGTCGGACAACACTTGGAAGCGTGTTCGTATATTGCCAGACGAATACTAAGCGCTGCAGGATGCGTTGGAGAAGGATATACGCCTTAGAGCCTGGGTCGCGGATAAGCTTTGATACGATTATGATTCAGTTGATGGAAATCTCGTCCTCTGCATGCCTTCGTCGCTACACGATATTTTTGCTATTAGGTTGCAAGAGGTGATTGATAGGGAACTTAAGGCTTTAAAGGAAGTGTTGGAGAAGAGAAGGCGCATCCTCGATAAGAAGTATCCAGACACGACTTGAAGCCGATGGATCGCGGTATACCGCATTTGCACAACGGGGTTGAGAAGCTGCGCTAGTGGTTCATGCAGACTTATAGATGTTGTTATCGCCGTTATCACCGTTATCGATTGCGATGGGGTTCTTCTGGATAGCAGCGGCGTTGTCGAGGCTAGGGCAATTGCGCAGGTTCCCAATCTAGAGGATGAGTATTAGGGCTACACTAAGAAGACCACTAGCACTCCAGGGGACAATGCGAATAGCTATTGGGCTACCGATCCACTCTTGCAAGCTTTATGTCATGCCGAGTGAATTGCTTTGGAACCACGAAAGGAAAGTCTCCGCCGAGTATTTTGCGATGGCCTGCAGTCCTTGCACGATCTGGTACACACCCAGCGGAGTTAACGTATTCCCGAATTGGACCCTAGCAACGACCCACTTTAATGCTAGTTAGCATACCTTATCCTATTTTAGAGTTTCCAAAGCAGTAGATAGTGAGGTGCAACGACTTACAACTTCGTCCCTAACTTTTAACCCCAAGTGCAAATACCACTTATGTCCCTGAATAATAATACCGAGCAAGGGCGGCATCGCAGTGACTGGCCTAGTATCTGACTCAACAGCCAGCTCGCCCAGCCGCGTGAAATTAGCTCTAAACCATATACTAAGCTGCGTTAATGCATTCTACAAGTCCTGCCCAGACAACTTCGTCTCGATATGTGCGCAGATTGGGCGTTTCCGTAGCGGGGCATGATCGGTATAATTAATCAAGTATACCTGCGAGCCGCTCTGTCGCGCTTGGGATATTATCGCGGACTGGGTAACGCTGTCGGGCTCCAAGTACATTGCAATGTCAACCTTTTTATCGACAGACTGTCCAGTTTGGAGTTTGGTAGTGAGATTATGACGAATTCGTGCGGAGGTGCTGTGTCGATGAAGTTTATTAGCATGCAACGAGTCTGCGTTGTGTGCTAGGATGTGCTAGATATACCAGATAACCATGTAGACCCCAAGCCTGCTGCGCTCTTTGTCTAATACTAGTCGAAATATGGGAATATGCACCATAGCGTTCTAGGAAGCTTCGCAGTGCTCTTCTACCTCGCAAGTATTTGTATTCTTCACGATTTGCATAACTGATGCGAGATCCGGCGAGTGTCCGAAGGCGTCTCGGATACCGCTATTGCAGAACGCGAGACTATTAGGGTCTTTAGGCATGAGGGTGCCCACGAGCTTTAGGTCCTGCTTTAGTAATTATAAGCTGATTTTCCTTGTTGTTCCGTCTTGCCAGTATATACTTACTATGCGAAATTTCGAAATAACACCTAATCCTCGTCTAATGCGCCGTATGGACGTAATAAGCTCTCGCATTCTTGTTGGTAGCATAGAATCCACATCGCTGAATTGCTTTAAATGGATTGAGTGCATATCGGCCAATCGCTTAATAGGGCTATTTGAGCGTCGCGATGCCGTGGACGCGCTGCTCGGGGTCCCAGTCCGCACACCAACTAAGGCGGGACTATTTAGATCGCGCTTATCGCGGGTTCTAGGCGCCCGCGGCGTCGGATTAAAGGCTTTTTTATCCTATGGCATAACCTCTCTAGCTTTCTACTTGCGGCCTACGGAAAGGGGAGATTCTATAGGAGTTGGCATAGCATTAGTGTCGCGGTGGGTAAGCGGCCGGCGCTTGCGCCTAGATGTCTTTCGGTGGTATAGGATGGATTAAAGCTAACTATTAATGGACTTGTACAGGGCAGAGTCTCGCTCGCAGCTTAGTTAAGTTAGCAAAGCTATATAGTATATAGTTCGCAGCGTATACTGCTAATAATATAAGGGCAGAGTTATTTACTTACGGAGGAAGCGAAGGAGATTATCTTATTTAATCTCTTGGCGGCCTTAAGCACTCTAGTGTCTTTACCACTATATCCTCGTTTCTATAAGTAATTTAAGACCGAGCGAGCTCTAGAGGCGTCTATTAGGGATATTTTGTTAACTAGTCGCATGTCCTAAAGTTAAGGTTAAGATTAACGGAGTTGTGCTAAGAAATTGCAAACTTACCTTAGCTATATGCTCGCCTGGTAACTAACGGTGCTTAGCGGCAGTAAATACGAGTAAGTCGCAACACAGCTATATAACTTTTACCTGCCACTAGCACCGCTATATTAACCAGATATGTCTTATAACACTATCTAACTACGTTTGTATTACGGAACACCTTCCTACGAAGATGGCGGGCAGAATATCTTAATAGACCTCAACTACAGAGTCTACCTGCGTTATCCGGGCTATAGCGACACAGGCAATATCTTAATAGTACTTCCCGCTTTAGACCATCCTTAAGGCGGTATCCATTACGAAACTGCGCGAATTGCGTGCGCTATTATTATAATAGATAGGAGGGATTCTTAACGGAGATAAGGACTGGTGTGTGTGCTTTGGTTGGTCCTAATAGTATTCTGCACAGAAATAATTACTACTTCCGGGTTTCTAAAGATGCTGCTGACGGTAAGCAAACAGAAAGTTCCCGTATACTTATACTTATGTATTTATATTAAGGACTTAGAGAAATATCCTATAGTCCCATCCTCTACCTACTAGCGCTTTCCCTATAATAACTTACCTAAGTTATAGAGTTCCTGCGAGCCTCTTAAGCTTCCTCTTAATAGGCAATTACCTTGTTAAAGCAGTTTAGCAGAAGCTACACTAGTATAGGATATCTCCTGCCGCATAATAAACTATATTAAGGGTACGGAATATGCACACTTAGTACTGCGGAGCGAAGAGCGCTAGTTCTGGGATAATAGCATATTCCGATATATAAACTAGCAGCGCCCGGGGTCTGTACCCGTTAACGACGCTTAGAATGCTATACTCCTTTAGTCCGATATTCACACAATCTTCAACTAAAAGCGTTTTGCGATTATTCCCAAGTCTTCTATCCTCCTTATTTATATTCTAGCCCTAGGTTCATCTCTTTAGCTTATAAGCTCTGCCATAACATATCACTATAGCCACTTATTAGCGTCGCTATTTAGTACGTTCTGGCACGCTTTATATAGACAATCTTCGCTTAATCCGTTAATTTGTGCAGTAGGCCTTAAGCGGAGGCTCTGCATCTATGTAGGTAATAGGGAAACGAGTATTATAGACTTCTTAGGAGACTAATGCAGGCAGCTACTCGCGTTAGGGGCCAAATATTAGAGCCAGAGTCTGTAAAAGTGATAATAGGATGCTTATATGGCTCCGGCAGGAGATAGGGAAGATAATAGAGAAGAGGAATATTTCTAGGGTTGTAGGGGATGGCGTAGTTTCGGTGCCTCGTTATAAGATTCTTCCTTTAATAAAAAGCTATAGACTAGCTCTTAAGAGACTATACCTAATACAGATATTAATAATAACGATAATAAGCTAGACAACTATAATAATATAGAAAGATATTTAAAAAGACTGTGTTTGGCAAGTTCCTGTAATTATAATAATTCTAGTTAGAAGTCTATCCTAGATACCCATTCTAGATAATATTATTAATATTACTTTTAAGTTTAATTTGCAAATTTACCACTTTATATGCCCTCCTTTTGCATTTACTATATCTTAATAACGTTCTTTTATATTCCTAATATATCTTGTAAAATCAGATAGTTCTAATACCACCTACTTTTCCTTTATACATTGCCTTAACTCTATAAGGCTACGCGGAAATCTTTTAGCTACTCTCTATTTTAATAAACGCCAGATATTCTCTATCGGATTTAAGTTAGGAGAATTAGTAGGCTAATATATCTTATCTATACCATTTAAATAATAGAGCTGCTGCGTAAGCTTAGTAGTATATTAAGGAGCACTATCTTCTATTAGAGTGGCATGCCTCTAAGGGTTCTTCAGGTGTTATGCCACCCAGTTTATAAATTAGTATACCCAGGAAAACACTCTTTCTCTATATACTTTACCCGTTACACTGCCCTATTCCTTCTTAATAACTATTATATCTCCTTTACTAAGCGCTAAAATACTCCTGTGGATAGTCTAAGAAGAGTAATCTCTAAACTTAGGAGAATAATAAGAATCGTTATACTTCTCTTCTGGTTGCTAGGTAATATATACCTTTCTAAAGCCTTTGGTTAAGAGGGAGCACTTATCGGTTTAGATAACACGAGCCTATAGCTCTAGCGTCTAGCTTAAATGCTTAATTGCCCATACTAAACGTACTTACTTTTATACTTCGGTAAGGAGAGGTTTTGAGGTAGCCATGTGGCGGCTATAAGACTCTATCTTAAATGCTACTATAAGGGCTTTCTAATAAGCCTATATACCTTCTAGCTAAGTAATTTCCTTATATATTATTCGACGATAAGCAGCGTTAAGGGTTATATAAGCAATAAGGCGTTCCTAAATCTCGCCCGTAATAGCAGGCTTTCTACCTATTTACTTCTTTAGGGCTTTAACTTAGGATCTTATTACAGATTAAATAGTTGTCTAAGAAAGTCCTATAGTTATAGCAATTGCTTCTAGTGTCTAATATAAAAGATTGGAGAGTATAAAGATGCGACAGCGCTCTTTATAGGATAGTTTAGTTCCTAGTTAACGGGTCTAGTCTTAGCTCTGCTCTATTAGACGTAGTAGGCGACACTAATAAGGTCTTTAAACAACGTTAGGTATACTTATTCTACCAATATACTCTAATACACTTTATAGTAAGGATATATACTTTTATAGTTAAAGCAGTTATTCTAGTACGTTTAATAGCGCTACTTAAAATAACAAATTTCTTACTAATGCTTTCTAAAGCGTTAGAGTAATAACTAGAAGTAGATTCTTAGTGCAAGTATATACAATATTTAGCCTCTTCTAGGAGGGTTAATCTATTAATTTCCTTACATTACCGCTATTTATATTATTCTATCTGCTATAATAGATAAGCAAACGCATTTACTTACTTATCCCACTTTACAAAATTTCCTTAAAAATAAGTAAGAAGCGAGTTCGCTAATAAACACTTATACGGCTTAGTACCGTTAGCACCGCTATATACCACAACTGAATCTAAAAACGATCTACGGTGGCTGCACGCGTACTTTGGGTTGTCCTAAAATCTTACTAAACTCTTAAGAACAATAACCGAGTCTGTGACGTAGATATAGCCGTATATCATGTCATAAGTTGGGCCGCATCGCGAAGTTGAACGGTGATCGTCGCTGGTCTAGGTTGAGAGTTTACGCTTCTGTTAACTTAGCAACCGCGCCACGCTAATCCAACGTGAGCTTTTTATCGTAGCTGAGTGCAGGGGCAATGAACGCGGCGGTGCTTAACCGCCACAGCGCCAAGCCCTAGAGAGTTATTAGTTCCAATATACTAGTCCATAGTGCAGCCTATACGAGCTCCGGCTTCTCCCCCGTATACGCGCAGCAGTATAAGGGGGTAACATTAATGCCTCAGACGCCCCTCTGCTAGTACCGGTCAAGAAATAAGCGAGTCCAAAGTGCCATAGTGGGACTAGGTTATTTTGTTTACCATACTAGCAGGGGGGGCGTCTAACCCATTTATGTTACCCCCTTGTACACACGTAATTTCACTAATAATTAGTTAAGTGCACCATCCAGCGTAGACACTGTGCACTTATAAGAAAGGTAAAGTCTCTAATATTTAAGCTTAATCGTAAGAGTTAAACCTAAAGTTCTCTAGTGTGCAAAAAAGCGAAATTGTGTGTGTGTATACCGCTGCGCGTATACGGGGGGGAGAAGCCAGAGTGTAACGGAACCTTATAGGAGATACTACGGTAGATTCGTCAATGGGCTAGGTGTGTAGATATTTGAACGAAGTCAACAATGTAACAGTATAAGATAATAACTGGTAGAGTGGTTGCCTAACAGATTAACTCTAATTATATTCTAAGATTCACTACAAGGAGAGAACTATCTGGGTAGGGACTGTAGTCCTTTAAATACACAACCGTACTCCTATAAAATCCTCTCTTATACGTAAGGTACGTTAGGTACGTAAGGTACATACATTCCCTTTGTTCCTCGCGTTCCTTACATAGCACATTATATAACCTTTGGTTACTATTCCTCGTTATATAGTTCTACCGGCTCTATTCTAGACCGTGCCCGTATTAACTAACTAGCTTCTTCTAACTTCTCTCTAAGTAGTTATAATATTATACTTAAGCTGTCCGTAACACGGAGCTTATATAGGCTGTAGAACCGCTTCTTACTGGCTTTATATCTTTATTCTAAGAAAGTAGCGCCTTAAAAATAAGGGTCTAGTTAGTGCGGCTCGGCCACCCTCCCTACTAGCGGGGGCGAGCTTAAAGTATTTTACGCTTTAATTACCTACTGTAAATACCGCTAATTACGCCGCCTGTCCTAATAAGCCTTTGCAAATATTTGGCTTGGCTTAGTACTTAAATATATATTTATACAATGAAAACGGTCAGCTAACCTAAGTCCGGAATAATTGCAGGACCGATATATATAGGCAGCAGCTTAATTAAACTGCCCCGCCTTTACTAACACAGTCCTAGAATTATCCCTTAACCCTAGTATAAAAGCGCAACCAAAGTCAAGAGCTATTAGTGTGGAAGTTAACCTACGCAATCTTATACAATATATCATTATCTCTATTAGCTGCGGTTAAACTTATTTTAATGGGTTAAGATATATAGGAGGACAGATCGTTTACGGTAGGGTTTAATAGCAACTAGATAATATTATTTTAGCTAACGGTGTAGGTATAGAGGGTAAATGTTCCTAGAGTATATTTTAGATATTCTACTAATATACTTAATTATAGGAAGTAAGTAAACCTATAAATATTAAAATATATAGCTGCTACTAACCTTATTTTGTTTATTGGTGTAGCTTATAAGTAGACCTATAAATATTAAGATATATAGCTGCTACTAATCTTGTCCTGCTTATTAGTATAGGAAGTAAGTAGACCTATAAATACTAAGATATACGGCTGCTGCTAACCTTATCCTGTTTATTAGTATAGCGAGTAAATAGACCTATAAATACCAAGATATATAGCTGCTGCTAACCTTGTCCTATTTATTAGTATAGTAAGTAAGTAGACCTATAAATACTAAAATGTATAGCTACTGCTAACTGTAACGGAACCTTATAGCAAGTACTACAATAGGCTCATTATTGGGCTAGGTGTATAGGTATTGCAAGTAAATTAACAACGTAATAACAACTAGTGGAGTAGTTACCCAACAAATTAACTCCAATTATATTCTGAGAATTACTACAAGAAAAGAACTATCTAGAGTAGGGACTATGGTCCTTTAAATACATAACCGTACTCCTAGGAAACCCTCCTTATACATAAGGTACGCATTATACGTAAGGTACATAAGTTCCCTCTATTCCTCTCGTTTCTTACGTAGCATATTATATAACTTACTTACCATTTCTCGTTATATAGTTCCACTAGCTCCATACTAGACCGTGCTTATATTAACCAACTAGCTTCTTCTAACTCCCTTCCTAGTAGTTATAATATCGTACTTAAAGCGTCCGTAATACTATCTCCCTCCTTCCTATCTTCGTCCTTAAAGATTCCAAGCATCTCTAAGTCGTTTACTAGAGGTATAATGTCCGTCTAATTAATTTGGTTAATATTATTACTTATTATACCTAAAGCATCTTCTTCTTTATACGCACAACGTCGTGTACGTACTATTACTGCTATACTATCACTAGGTAAAATAATACCGTCTCTATGTTCTTGTTGTGCGAAAGAGGAGTTAGTCTATATTGCGTTAGCGAGTCCTTTATCTTAGTAACCTTCCTTTTACTTAGAGTGCACTAAAGCGAATATTCGTTCGTCCTATAACGTTCGCTCTTCTACTAACGCTAAGTATACGCATCCTATAACTCTTAATAGTCTTTAAGTTCCCTAAGTAATTTATTATAGGGTCTCGTGTTTAATCTACTACTGCTTATTTAGATGGTAAGCTAACTTACGCTCTTACTAAGTTAGAACGTTCTTAAGATGCGGAGTAGAAGGCTTTAGAGGCCCATATCACTACATCTACTCGTCTCCTTTATCTTAAGAAAGTTTGTAAGAAGGTTTATTCTAAGGAGTGAAAACTTATAAAATAAGGTTTACTAGAACTTAGCGATAAAAGAACGGATTTTCTTTAATTGGCAAAGGAAATAACTCTAAGTAGTTTGGTAGTCGCTCCTCCTAGGTCCCCCTTAGGTAACTTATTCTTTAGTAATCTTCCCCTATTAATATTGCCTAACCTATTCTTTTCTAATACTCCTATACCTTTCCTATAGCGTTCTTTAGATTCTCTAGTAGTTTCTAGGTAGTCTTATTATAGCCTATCTACTTAACCTTATACTATATTTTATCGTTAACGTCCTTATAACTAATAATCTTTAAAACTTGCCATTTGTCTTCTTTTCGTCCTCTATATATATCTGCTTCGTAAACTAATAGCTTAACTTTCCTATACGCTAGCTCTAGCATCGCGATATGCTATATAGGGTAGATTTTTATCTTAGCTAGTAGGTCTAATTTAAACATAACCGGTGAAATTCTTTACGTAATTTTAAAAGGTCCTAGTCTAACGTAGTCCAACTTCTTACTTAGTCGTCGACTTTTGAAATTTTTATATAGTAGCTATACTTTATCTCCCTCCTTAAGATCTAATCCCTCAGATCTCTTAGCGTTATAGTATTTCTTCATTCTCTGCTATACTACCTTAGCTGTTTCCATAAGGTTTTTATAAAGATTTATTAGTGTCTCCATTCTTTGCTTAGCTGTACTACTTATCTTCTTTACTTAACGTAGCGATAATAATGTTCTTGGCTTATATCCATAATTCGCCTTAAATAGTAAAGTACCCATTCCTTCTTGTGGTATTGCATTATATACAAACTATATAACTAGTAACAGTAATACCCAATTATTCTATACATAATTAATATAGTGCCTTAGATACTGCTCTAGTGTCTAATTTAATCTTTCCATTTAACCGTCTATCTGCGGATAATATACAGTAGAAGTTACTGCTCGAACTCCTTACTCTACTAAGAATACCTCCTAGAATACTACTATAAATCTTAGATCTCTATCCGATATAATCTTACTTAGTACTCTATATCTTACAAACACTTCTTTAATATAGATTCTAGCGACATCTTCTGCTAATATCTCTTCTATACACGCTATAAAGTATCCCCACTTTATAAGCTTGTCCACTATTACTAAGATCACATTATAATCTTATCCAGTAATAGGATCTCTTAATTTTAGTAACTTAATAATAAAGTCCTATAATATAACCTCCTATAGTCTTTCTAGTATTTTAATAGGTTATAGCCCTCTATATAGCTTATACCTCGTTAGTTTATTTCTCTAGCAATCTAAACACTCTCTAGTGACCTTTTTAGCTATCCTCTAAATTCCGTCAATAATATACTCCTTTTAGAGTCTTAATACTAAGCCCATAGCTCTATTATGTCCTTAAGTTAATCTCTTATAGAAATCTTCCATAAAGTGCTCTGCTATACTTCTTAGGATATACTTTACTTCTCGGTTTTTATATATATCCGTTTATAAATCTTCTAGCTATACTTCTAAAATTCTCTATACCCAAAAGCTTTCCGGTATCTCATAAACTTTCTCTAACTTATCCTCTTAAGTTACTGCGATTTTTGGATAATTATACCTAATTAACCCATCTATATCCTTTCGCAGTAAAGCCCCTAATGGCTTTTCATCATTTTATAGTTTAGCTTTTCGACTTAGAGCATCTGCCCTCGTGTTGTCTATACCCTTAATATGCTAAATCTTAAAATAGTATTCCATAAGCATCTCTGCCCATCTAACCTATCTTTAGTTAAGTTCCTTTATTATTAGGAATCCTATTAAGTTCTTATAGTCCGTCTTAACTATAAATGGTTTTTCCGTGCCTTATAAGAATGCTCTCTATTCCTTTAGTACTGTAACTATACCTAACAACTCCTTATTATAGATGTCATAGTTTAACTCTAGTGAGATCGGAAG
>Ga0307515_10024500_pt1 | contig 10512 bp, 11 predicted proteins | sample 17_EM_MG_FD_194513 | JGI IMG/M metagenome (GOLD analysis project Ga0307515, IMG submission 194513) | Populus trichocarpa ectomycorrhiza microbial communities from riparian zone in the Pacific Northwest, United States - 17_EM | ecosystem: Host-associated > Plants > Roots > Unclassified | place...
TCCTGACGTCGCAACACCTCAGCTCACTTCTTTATCTATACTAAATTATACCGCCACCATCTCGCCGCTTCCTCCGCGTCTTCCAACGTCTCCGCCTTTCCGTAACACAATTCCTTCCACACCTTCCGTATCTTTCTTCTATATTTCCCAAGTACCTTCGTACCTTCTTACGCCGTGACACCTCCGGTCATGGCGAGGGTGATGATGTGTGCCGCCTCATATCCCGAGTCGCTTGAGAAGCCTCGGTGTCATATAGATGCTGGTTGCGCCGCAGTCGACAATAGCCCGTACGCGTTGCATCTCGCCATTTGATTGTCGTCCAGAGTCGCCATAAGTGGCGGCACCGCAAATAGTTTTCAGTTGCTGAGTGACGAAGGATCATTGGCGCTTGATTTGTCGATTGCCGCCTGAATTGTCCATAATCCTTGTCCTCTGAGGTCATCATTGTCATTGCAGTCGTCGTAGACAGTTTGCCGAATTGTGTCGGTTTTTGACCCTAAATGCACTTCACGCTGCCCAATGTATCGCCGCTATATGTTCACTTCAATCGAGGGAAATCTTCTCATCCTTAATGTCCTTCAATCGTAGAGTGTCTTCTCCGTAAGTGCACTTCTCTCGTGCAGACATTCTTGGCAGGAGAGCGCTTCATTCATAGACTGTTCGTCGTCAGTAGGCATTCTTTGCTCGAGGAATGTATCAGGTATAAGTAGTCGTACCATGCCTGCACAAGTGGGCTTCTTCGAGGTTGCTAGAGCTGTAGGTGTACACGCAAACTAAGAAGGTGAACTCCGCTCAATAGGAAGAAATGTAGTTATAACTTTGCTGGCTCGTAAATCGTCTCTGACTTCGCCTTCATTCTGGATATGGCCGCATTGAGGGGTAAGGTTACTCCGTCCATTGTAGGTGCTTGGGCTGGTGATCGCGCTCAATTGACTTACAGCAATGCTTGTACTCATGATCCTCGTCTTCAATGTCGGTAACGCGCCTTGTGCGCCAATTACTCTCTGAGCTCTCTAGGTTTCTGCCGTGAATTGACCCGTTCAGGGGTGCAGTCGCGACTTCTCAGGTGTCCGGTGGTCGATTGTAGCCATTGGAAGTAATTGATGTCATCTTGAACATGTCTGGATCGATCGTATGCGATATTTGTCGTTGACTGGGTGGTGTCCTGCAGTAGTGATAATAATCGTCTTCAATGTCGGTGACGCGCTTTGTGCGCCAATTGGTCTGTGATATCACCCCGCTGCCATCAGGGGCACAATTGAATGATGGAACGGTCAACGCTTCGTGCTTCGCAGTAATGATGCTTCGATATCTCATTTGGAAGGCTGTATTCTGAATCGTTGGCTCCATGATGTCGCATGAGGAAAATGGGGAAAAACTCGTCAACTCGTAATCCCGTGAGCAAAACGTATCTGTTTACTGGAAAAGCGATAATGGTGTAAGGGCACGTATGCCTGCGTTCGGCCTCATAGGTATACGTATGGTAATTATAGGAATATGGTTGCAAACATGGACGCGATTGATAGTAGATGTAGATGTATAGGTAAGATTATCGCTAGAGATCTAAGGCTCGTGGTGAGCCGACTATATAAAATGGCCGTTACCCGGCCTGGATCACATGCCGCCGTTACAATTGGACACAAGGGTGTAGAAACTGTAAATTTGGAATGATGGTCCGGTTCCAACCAGGCAGACCACGTGTGGGTTTATGTCCATTCCGGGTGAAAAACCCGCAAAGATATGAAGGGTGAGGTTGCTGCTCGGAACTGGAACCGAACTGAACTGACCCAACAGCGAAAAATTGTACTGCTGCCGGGTTACACGGACCCGTTGCTAACACTGATCCCCCACAATTGCATATATACTCTCATATGAGGGCACTATTGGTAATTCAGCATACTGGCAGCTGAACTTGGTGCATATCCCTCCAATTCGTAATAGTAGGTCTGGTGAGTGCAGCCTACCAGCATCCCTTTCTGAGATACAAGGCCGAGAGGGTTGTGTCATCAGAAGTAAATCTGCTGGGGACCATAAATAGCTAGTCCCATTAAATTGGGATGTGGTTCCTCTGTTACCCAGCTATTGGCCATCGGACTGCCACCCTTGATGTCTATGCCAGTGTAAGGTATTGCTATTGTTGCGGGGGTACAACACCTATCCAATAATACTTCGCTAAGTACTATAGGCGCGTACTGCCGTAGATCATAATCTATATTATCTTCGGAATTGGAACTCGCCGCAGGGTCACTTCCTCCCGAGGTTTCAATTGGCCTTTGATAGTTCCTATCCTTAGTGAATATAGCTGTTCCCTTATCTAGTTTAATTTGTCGACGGCAATCCTTGACTCGATGATTTCCTTTCCTACCGAAAGGGCCAAGTGCAGCGTAAGCACTCATCCGCTGCTGTCCTTCTTGAAATCTCCCTACCGTCAATTCCTTCAGCCTTGCTATGATCCTTCTGATTATTGATCACAGCGTCTTTGGATATTCCTCTGGCTATCCTTGAGTTCCTCCTTTTTCTCCTTGATGGATTGATTCGACCAGACGTTGTTATCCCAGAAGACTTCAGACCTGCTATCTCTTCTCTTAACCGCTTGGACTCTCTTAGGTACTGCTCGGTGCTATCTAATACTTGATCCACTCGACTATCCTCCGTAAGGTCCCTAGGGGTAGCCAATTTTTGTGGGGGAAGTTGCTCTGATGACTTCGTTTCCTTCTGGCCTTGGAGCCGATCAATATGGGAAACTAATTCCCGCTCAAGTCCAATAATCGAAGCCAACCACCATACACACTGCGCCACAAAGATTTGCTGGGTCCATCTTGCGTGAGCTATAACAGACTCCAAAGTGTACACAATGATGTCGTTTTTGTTCTCGACGGAAACAGACATAAATTCTTTTAAGACTGATCAGAGGTGCGGGACTGCCGCTACTCAAAGCTAATAGATTCTTGGTATAGATAATAGGTATCATGAAAATGCAATAATGAATAAGAATGTTTCTCCGCTCGTAGGTATCCGTTTTTTCGTGTCTCAAGCCGGTTACCTCTTTTCTGCCTAAAGAACATGATCTCTTGATAGACCCATGGAATAGATAGTACGCGCTTAGCATCGCCTTCGATGATCCCCTATCATTACAGTTCAGGCTTGGCATCTCTCCTGATGATCCCTTGTTCCAGACTATAAATTAATCCCTGACACCGTAACTCTTTTTTGTATTCTCTCTATAGCTCCCAACGGGAACTATGATATATCCCTCAGATCATAGCTACATTTCTGTGGGTCTTATTGACGTCGCCCGACGGATATCCTTTCGTGTTATTTCTGTGCGCCTATTCGAAATGCTCACGAGTCCCAAGGGACACGTATTATTGTCGGTTCATAATCTGACCACACTTTAACCTGGACATGTCGCCTTCTTTCAGTTTGTACGGTAGTTACTCACAGGCTTATCGGATAACAGTCCATGCTGCGATAACGTTGACCTTGACACATGTGTTGCAATCCGTACTCATGGAAATCAATGCAAGGTGTTTGCTCCTGGCTAAAGCCAATGCTAAAAATCCCTCAGGTACGGGATGCTTAGGTAAAAAAATTTCTCCTAATACCGGGGTGTGCCCTGGCTTTATCCATTCGTTACGAGATGGAGGTTCCGAGCCCACTTACTCGCAATAGACTATCATCTGCTGTGCACGTATGGTTGTGCATGTCCCGCATAGTTTCCAAAGATGAAAGATCGACACACTCTCGTGATTGATGTTAAACCCCCGAAATATGGCATATTGCGGGTCTACATCCTTGATTGTCTCGTCATGGTATGTGCTGTCCTTGACTTTCAGGTACTCTCTATCACTGTCAGGGCGAACCCCTAACATCACCCCTGTCTCTACAATTGGTGACGTCAACAATGCTCCGTCGTAAAAAGTATTCATATATTTGCTGTCCGGCATATCACAAGTATGATTCTGTTCCTTCCCTATATCACTCCCTTCACTAGGGCGGATGATCCACATCCTTTATACTAATACCACACAAAAGTGTCATCAGAAAAACTTTGCATAGCAATTCATTTATTCCAATGGTACATATAATATCATGATCATTTACTGCAATTATTGCCTTTACGCGCACAGCATGGCTGGTCGACTTATCGTACATTCAATTGATACATATACTCAATGGTTCATTTACTCCAAATGTTAATCTGAATACCAAACTCGTGTATGGATTTATGTCTTAACTTAACAATAAGAACACTGTCCATTTACATCCATGTTTCGGATATTCGCAGTTTTTAGGCTTTCGACGTATCGTACTCTGATGAATACATATACCCAAAATTCCTGAAGCTTTCAGAAATATCTACAAATGTTCTAAGGAATGTTCTGTACAATCGACTCTCTTCGCCGTGACAGTATCACCTTCAAGAGGGTCAGAGAGGGCAGCATAGAACAGGCCTGAAAATCATTAGGTTATGTTTCCTAAGTTTCGACCCATAGTAACACTATATTATATAAGATAATGGTATCTTAAGTCCTCGTATACGAGAGTACTTGGACATCACGTGGTATATGTCCATCTCAATGTATTTGGTATATCAATTCACAGCTGTAATTCTCGTATATAGAGTGAACGGATTTACTTAGCTTTATTTGATATAAAAATTATAATCAAAGCGTTCCTAATTATGACTGTAACTGATGATTTGTCAAAAATGCATAGTGAGTACTTAACCATTATTAATATGATAGTATAGTTATATGAATACCTGATGATACCATACGTATCATCATTTCTCTTTTATCGAAGGTGATTCGAATATCGATGAGAATACCTGAAGATGCCATACACATCCTCGGGTCTCTTTGTCGAAGGTGATTCGAATATCGATGAGAATACCTGAAGACACCGTAGCTTGTCCTTGTTTCTCTTTGTCGAAGGTTATTTGAATCTTGATGAGAATAGCTGAATACAACCTAGCTTGTCCTAGTTTCCCCAGTTCGAAGGTTATTGGAATATCAATGATAATACCTGAAGACAACGTAGCATGTCCTCGTTTCTCTTTGTCGAAGGTTATTCGAATATCGATGAAAATACCTGAAGACAACGCAGCTTTTCCTCGTTTCTCTTTGTGGAAGGTTATTCGAATATCGAGGAGAATACCTGCAGACAACCTAGCTTGTCCTCGTTTCTCCTTGTCGAAGGTTATTCGAATATCGATGAGAATACCTGACGACAAGTCACATTGTGTTCGTTTCTCTTTGTCGAAGGTTATTCGAATATCGATGAGAATACCTGAAGACAATGTAGCTTGTCCTCGTTTCTCTTGGTCCAACGTTATTTGCATATTGATGAGAATACCTGAAGATAACGTAGCTTGTCCTCGTTTCTCCTTGTCGAAAGATATTCTAATATTGATGAGAATACCTGAAGACAACGTAGCTTGTCCTCGTTTCTCCCATCTACTCCTTTTCATTCTACACGGACTTTTTTCGACCGTAACTTCCAGTCCCTTGTTCGTATACCCTCGAAGGTACATATAAGCTTGCTTGATAATAGCTATGCAACTTGGTTAATTATAACCATCAACCCATTTGTATTGCATGCTAAATCTTGATCGTAATTAATTTTCATAATATTTTACCGCCTTCTTTTTATGGCAAATCTCCGATTGCCATCATAAAATAATTAAAAAACAGAATAAAATTCCTTAATTTTATATCGTAAATAAATCAATATAAATCGCTATAATTCTCAATCATACAATATCCTGATTTTATTTGCTTTTCACCTACGAAAGGGATCTCTCTCGGTGTATACCGTGATTAATGGAAGCTTTTATAATTCAAGGTATTAATTTATGGTGATTTTTCATCGAAAGGTTGATTCAAACATTATCAATACTCCAAGAGGTTAATAATATCTGAAAGTAACATCGATGAAACAACATCGATGATACGATTACTGAACTAATTTAAGGTAATGTCAACCAGGTACTGTCGAAGCTATAATTACCGAACTGATATGCGCACGTAATATCAATGAAGTAACATCGAGGATATAATTAGCGAAGTAATATGCGAAGGTAATATCGACTAAGTAATATTGAAGATATAATTACAGACGTGATATGCGAAGGTAATATGGAAAGTGCAATATCGAAGATATAATACCCGAAGTAATATGCGAAGGTACTATCGACGAAGTCATATCGAAGATATAATTACCAAAGTAATATGCGAAGGTAATATCGAAGAAGTAATATCGAAGATCTAATTACCAAAGTAATATCTCGAGGTAATATCGAGGAAGTAATATTGAAGATATAATTACCGAAGTAATATGCGAAGGTAATATTGACGAAGTACCATCGAAGTAATATGCGAAGGTAATATTGACGAAGTACTATCGAAGATATAATTACTGAAGTAATATGTGAAAGTAATATCGACGAAGTAATGTCGAGCTCCACCGTGGAATTGGTGGTGGTAGCATTAACACTGCTTCGCACCATGGTCTTTAACATCAGCTGATGATCTTTTATAACTTCATCGAAGTGACATCCTAGAGGTCTGAAGCAATTATCTCATAATCTGCATTAGAACAACACTCACTTGATTTCCTATCGGGCTACTGCTTACGCTCGATGGCATCCCTAAGCTCATCATCGAGCCAATCCTCAAACCATTCCCGAGACTCAGTTTGTTTGGAGTGTCATTTTTGCCCTTAGGATGACCATTCATTGTCAACCTCTGGCTCCTCGTATTCTTCTGCAAAATCCTCAGAATACTTGTTATTCACACCTTCTTCCATGCATTGCTGTTTAGCTTCACGAAGCTCTCTTTCGCATATTTTCTGGTAATATTCTTTGGCTTCGTCCCAGCCATTATCATGCCCTTCCAAGAGCCCTTGGTTATAACCGTCGGTATAACCACTATCTTTTCCTTCATTATACATCCTCCAATCTTGAGGTGTATATTTATCAATTTTCGCGTAGGCGATTTGAATATATTCTTCGAAATGCATTACCCATTGGTATCGTAGTGATAGACTGTTTTCTTCTTTAAACCGATATTATCGCGTACGCATTGATCGCTCGATAACATTTCATAGTTGAATCATTATTATCTCCAGTGCAATAATGATCAATATATCATATAGTCAGTCCTTCGGAGGACAGGTAAGATCCACCACTGGCTGCATTGTGCCGATGATGTATTGTCGTCGCAATGACACCACTCGGTCCTGTCTTTATCTTTGCAGTTACACGGCCACTCATCGGCAGACGAGTGATATTCTTTCCAGTGGTCTTTGAATACTGGATTGTTGATCGTAAGACAATTCTCCATTAATTGCTGATTGGCGAAAGTATTCAACCCAAGGTTAGGGGGTTTCGGGTTCTGCGTGAAATATACGGTTATTTCAATCGTTCTCTGGTTTCTCGAATGAAACCGAATCTATTGAACTAGATATATTAATGGGTTCGTATTCAAACAAATCGGGCGTATATCCGGCTAAACCGAACATATCAATAGGCATAAGCCTATTTCGGACGAAATATTGTACTATCTGATATTTCGTTCGATATCCGGCCCTGATTGTAAAGCTGAACCTTTTGTTCCAGAATATTACTTCCTAGGAAATATTGTGGTTTATAACGATGTCGATTAAGATACTCGGATGTTGTAACTGGAATCCGAAAAGGTATCGTAACCGTAAAGTTTGGTAACTCAGTAGCGACTACTGCTAATCGAAATCTTGCTGATCGCAGCAAGAAATCTCCTTGCTTCTTTACTCCTTCGTAAGCCTTAAGCTCCTGTTCTTGCATGCATCGTAATAATATACCTAGGAGGGTAGAGTTTCTTATTTTACTGGTACGGGGGTGCAACACGTATTCAATAATACATCGCTAAGTACTATGGGCCTGTACGGCCGTAGATCCTAATCTACATTATCTTCGGAATTGGAACACTCCGCAGGGTCACTTCCTCCTGAGGATTCAATTGGCTTTTGACAGATCCTATCCTTAGGGAATATAGCTGTTCCCTTATCTAGTTTAATTTGTCGATGGCAATCCTTGACTCGATGATTTCCCTTCCTAGCGAAAGGCCAAGCGCAGCGTATGCACTCTTCCGCTGCTTTCCTTCTTGAAATCTCGCTACTGTCAATTCCTTCAGTCTTGCTATGATCCTTCTGATTATTGATCACAGCGTCGTTGGATATTGCTTTGGCTTTCCTTAAGTTCCTCCGTGTTCTCCTTGGTGGATTGATTCGACCAGACGTTGTTATCCCAGATGACATCAGAGCTGCTATCTCTTCTCTTAACCGGTTGGACTCTCTCAAGTACTACACGGTGCTATCTAATACTTGTTCCACTCGACTATTTTCGGTAAGGTCCTTAGGGGTAGCCGATACTTCTCGGGGAAGTTGCTCTGACGACTTCGTATCCTTCTGGCCTTGGAGCCTATCAATATGGGAAACTAATTCCTGCTCAAGTACAATAATCGAAGCCAACCACCATAAACACCAGTGCGGCACAAAGATTTGTTGGGTCCATCTTGCGTGAGCGATAACACACTGCAAAGCGTACACAATAATGTCGTTATTGTGCTCGAAGGTAACAGGCAGAAATCCTTTGAAGACCGATTAGAGGTGCGGGGCTGCCGCTACACAAAGCTAATAGATTCTAGGTATAGATAATAGGTATTATAAAAACGCAAAATTAAATAAGAATGTTTCTCCGCTGGTAGGTATCCGTTTTTTTGTATCTCAAGCCAGTTACCTCTTTTCTGCCGGAACAACACGATCTCTTTATAGTCCCATGCAATAGATAGTATGCGCTTAGCATCGCCATCAATGATCCCCTATCATTACTAGTGTTAGCACTGGGTCCGGGTAACCCACCAGCGGTCCGGATTTTGGCTGTCAGTTGGGTTCGGCTCGGGTCGTTACCCAAGCAAAAACCCAAACCGCTATGTCTTGGCGGGTTTGTTACCCGGACCGAACCGAAACCCTGAGTTTTTTGGCTTGGTAGGAACCAGACCGCAGGTTCATTTTGCGGTTCCTACATTTTTGGCTCCAATTAAGTATTTGAATTGCGATGGTATCATGACATGATGTATACATAGAGTGTGCAGTGTGAGCCGATCTTGCACCTCCCGCTTTCAGAATTGAGATCCGACTGATATTCGTTGAGTGGCTGTCAGTAAGCTTAGATTTTGACCGAAATGCGCGGGATTTCGACAGCAACTCAACGAATATTGGTCGGATCGCAAATCTGTCAGCGGGAGGTGAAAGAGCGGCTAAAATTGCACAATCTGCGTATACATCATGTCATGATACGATCAGAACCCAAATACTTAATTGGAGCGAATCATCTGGGCTTGCAAAGGCCGGGTTTTGAGGTGGAAACCGGCCCAAATGCCAACGGTCCGGGTTTTTCATGTGGTAAAACCGTTGCCACGGTTCGGTTCCGGTTCCAACCCTAACCCGGAACCGTTGCTAACACTAATCATTACAGTTCGGGCTTGGCATCGCTCTCGATGATCCCCTGTTCCAGACTAGAAATTAATCCCTCACACCATAACTCGTTTTTGTAATCTCTTTATAGCTCCCAACGGGAACTATGAGTAATCCCTCAGATAATAGCTACTTATCTGTGGGTCGTATTGACGTCGCCCGACAGATATCCTTTCGTCTTATTTCTGGGCACCTATTGGAAATGCTCGCGAGTCCCGAGGGACACGTATTATCGTCGGTTCATAATCAGACCACACTTTAACTCAGACATCTCATCATCTTTGAAGTTGTTGGGTAGTGAAATGGCACGGCTGTATGTGACGTGTCCAGGGCCGGGTAATACCCGCTTTATATAGTCGGCTCGCCACGAGCCTTAGATCTCTAGCGATATTGTTACCTTAACTTACCTTTATACTACTCTACAATATTGACATCCACGGGTGCAACCGTATCTACTGATATTCCTTCCTACGAGGCCATACACGGGCGTATGCCTTTACACTATTATCGCTCTTACAATGTCAGATACGTTTCGCATACGGGATTTCATGAATTACCCCTTTCCGACGAGTCACGATACGCGCGATATATCATACAGATTTGGGACCACTGATCGCATCAGCGAAGTGTCTTCATATGTCCATTGAATTGAGGTTAACTGTAACAGAGACGATCTTGTGCGGATTTCAGATGCCAATCGGCCAGAGACGCGTCGCGTCACCGAAGAAGGAGAAATCGTCTGGATTTGACAGCGACACATTGCAGAAGCAATGAGGCTTGATAAGTACACCCAATTGAGGTTAATGGTAGAGACAATTGCTAGTTGATTCCAGAGGCCAACCAGCCAGGAGACGAGTCAGCGACAAAGTCAGTCGAAGTCAATTTCAACGGATTCATACGGGAACTCGAAGGCTATCAATCGCAGCATCAATGAGATTCGATAAGTTACCTTCCAATTGAGCCAATTGACGATTACAGGGACGATGTCAGCCCATA
>Ga0307515_10024501_pt1 | contig 10512 bp, 10 predicted proteins | sample 17_EM_MG_FD_194513 | JGI IMG/M metagenome (GOLD analysis project Ga0307515, IMG submission 194513) | Populus trichocarpa ectomycorrhiza microbial communities from riparian zone in the Pacific Northwest, United States - 17_EM | ecosystem: Host-associated > Plants > Roots > Unclassified | place...
CAGGCCCATGAGCGGGTCGCTCGCCGGCAGGTGCGACACCTGCGCGAGCAGGGTGAGGCCGACGATCGGGGCGATGACGGCCATCAGGCTGTTCAGCGACGACACCGCGCCCATGGCCTGGCCCTGGCGGTTGGCGCCCGCAGCGTTGGAGATGATGCTCTGCAATGACGCGGTCGCCACCCCGCCCAGCAGGTTGAGCGCAATGACGACGTACATCATCCAGCCCTCGGTGGCCAGGCCAAAGCCCAGATACGCCAGCGAGGCCGATGTCATACTGAAGACGGCCAGCCGCTGCGCACTGAAGCGCGCCAGCAGCGGCTTGAGCAGCACGCCCTGGCTGATCACCGACACGATGCCCACGGCGAATAGCGACCAGCTGACCTCCAGCGGCCCCCAGCCGAACTTGAACTTGGTGTACAGCACCCAGGTCATGTGCAACATGAACTGCGCCAGCGAAGACAGCGCGATGACGGCCACCAACGCGCCCACGCCCTTCAGCGCCGCAAGGCCGCGCAGGGCGGTCACCGGGTTGGCCTTGCGCCATTCGAAGGGGCTGCGCCTCTCCTTGGGCAGGGACTCCGGCAGCACGAAAAAGCCATAGCACCAGTTCAGCACGGCCATGGAGCCTGCGGCGAAGAACGGCCAATGCACGTCGTAGTGGCCCACCCAGCCACCCACGACCGGCCCGAGGATGAAGCCGATGCCGAACATGGCGCCGAGCTGGCCGAAGCGCCGCGCGCGGTCCTCGGGCGGCGTGATGTCGGCCACATAGGCATTGGCGATGGCGATGTTGGCCTGCATGGCACCCGAGAACAGGCGCACCGCGACCAGCATCCACAGCGCCGTGGCCATCGCCGTCACGAAGAAGCTCAGGCCCAGGCCGGCGAAGCCGATCAGCAGCACGGGCCGGCGGCCGAAGCGATCCGACAGCGCGCCAAGGATGGGCGAGCCGATGAAATTGGCCACGCCGAAAGCCATGGTCACCAGCAGGTAGGCCGAGGTCTGCTCGTCGTTGCTGTGCGTGAAGGTGCCCACGATATGAGGCAACACCGGCACCATCAGTCCGATGGAGATCATGTCGATCAGCACGGCGGCCATGATGAAACCCATGGCCGGGGTGCGTTGCGGAGACTGGCTCATCGTGTTCCTGAAAAGCGAAACGGGGCGATCTGGCATCGCCCCGCCCTGCGGTATCGGAGGCCGCGCGGCCTCAACCGGCGCTGCGGTAGTTCGGCGCTTCCTTCGTGATCTGCACGTCGTGGACATGGCTCTCGCGCATGCCCGCCGTCGTGATCTCCACGAACTCGGCCCGGTTCTGCATGTCTTCAATTGACCCGCAGCCGCAGTAGTGCATCGACGCCTTCAGGCCGCCGGCCATCTGGAAGATGACCTGCACGACGGACCCCTTGTAGGGCACCTGACCCTCGATGCCTTCCGGCACCAGCTTGGAGGTGTTGGGGTTGTTGGCCGACGTGTCCTGGAAGTAGCGGTCCGCGCTGCCCTGGGCCATTGCGCCCATGGAGCCCATGCCGCGGTAGCTCTTGAAGGTGCGCCCCTGGTAGAGCACGACCTCGCCCGGCGCTTCCTCGGTGCCCGCGAAGGCGCCGCCCATCATCACGCAGTCGGCGCCGGCGGCGATGGCCTTGGCCAGGTCGCCCGAGTAGCGCACGCCGCCATCGGCGATGACTGGCACACCGGTACCCTTGAGCGCCGTGACGACGTTGTCGATGGCCGTGATCTGGGGCACGCCCACGCCAGCGACGATGCGTGTGGTGCAGATGGAGCCGGGGCCGATGCCGACCTTGACGCCGTCAGCGCCCGCCGCGACCAGGGCCAGCGCCGCCGCGCCGGTGGCGATGTTGCCGCCGATGATGTCGACGCCAGGGTAGGCGTTCTTGATCCAGCGCACGCGCTCCAGCACGCCGGCGCTGTGGCCGTGGGCGGTGTCCACGATGATGGCGTCCACGCCGGCTCGCACCAGCAGTTCGACGCGCTGTTCGGTGTCGTCGCCGAAGCCCACCGCCGCGCCGACGCGCAGCTTGCCGTGGCTGTCACGAGCGGCGTTGGGGAAGCTGGTCTGCTTGGTGATGTCCTTGGTGGTCATCAGGCCGCGCAGCTCGAAGGCATCGTTGACGACGACGACGCGCTCCAGCTTGTGCTTGTGCATCAGCGCCTGGGCCTCGCCGGTCGACGCGCCGTCCTTGACGGTGATGAGCTTCTCGGCCGGCGTCATGATCTCGCTGACGCGAGCGTCCATGCGGGTCTCGAAGCGCAGGTCGCGCCCGGTGACGATGCCGACGACGCGCCTGCCTTCGACCACGGGGAAACCCGAGAAGCCGTGCTGGCGGGTCAGCTCCACCGCTTCACGCACAGTGGTGTCAGGGTCGATGGTCAGCGGTTCGCGGACGACGCCGCTCTCGTAACGCTTGACCCGGGCCACCTCGCGCGCCTGCGCCTCGGCGCTGAGGTTCTTGTGCACGATGCCGATGCCACCTTCCTGCGCAATGGCGATCGCGAGGCGGGCCTCGGTCACGGTGTCCATCGCGGCGGACACCAGCGGCAGGTTCAGGGGGATATTGCGCGACAGGCGGGTCGCAAGGCTGGTATCGCGGGGCAACACCTGGGAGAACGCTGGCACCAACAGAACATCGTCGAAGGTGAGCGCTTTGCCGAGAAGGCGCATGAGGAAAGCTCCAGTCGCAAAGCGGCATTATACGGAGGGCCTCACGAAGGGCCTGTCAACCCTGAGGCAATGGGCCGCTAAACTTGCGGCCATGCGTCACAAGCCCCTTTTCGTCGCCCTCTTCGGCCTGGTTTTTGCCCTGTCCGCACAGGCGCAATGGAAGTGGAAGGATGCCAAGGGCAACGTGCAGTACAGCGACCGCCCGCCCCCGGCCGGCACGCCGGACAAGGACATTCTTCTGCGCCCCGCCTCCGCTGCTGCGCGCAGCATCACGATCTCGCCTGCCGGCATTCCTGCCAGCGCCCCCGCCTCCGCCCCGCGCCCGGCCGCCAGCGCGCCGACCAAGGCCGAGCAGGACGCGGCCGCGCGCCAGAAGCAGGACCAGGACCGCGAGAACGCCAAGCAGAAGGAAGAAGAGCGCCGCATCGCTGAACAGAAGCGCGAGAACTGCAGCCGCGCCCAGGCGCAGTTGCGCGACCTGCAGAGCGGCATTCGCATCACGCGCACCAACGAGGCGGGCGAGCGCGTCTTCATGGACGACGTGCAACGCCAGGCCGAGGCTGAACGCGCTCGCGGGCTGGTCGCCAGCGAGTGCAAGTAAGGGCCAGGCCTTACCCGCCGCCCGCCTTGGGCCGGTGGCGCGAGACGATGCGCTCGCCGCGCTTGGCGTAGCGCAGCCGGCGCGCTTCCATCGGGTCCACAGTCAGCGGGCGATAAACCTCGATGCGGTCACGCTCGCGCAGCGGTGTTTCCAGCGGCCGCACACGGCCCCAGATGCCAACGCGGAGCTGGTCCAGCGCCAGGCTGAAGTCGACGCAGGCACGCAGCGCGGAAGCGATCGTGGCGCCCTCCTCCACCTCCAGCCAGCGCTGCTGCACGTCGCCGGCCTGTGGGCTCCAGACCAGTTCAACGCGCACCGTAGAGGCTTTCCGCGCGTTGCACGAAGCTGTCGACGAAGGTGTTGGCGATGCGGTCGAAGACGGGGCTGACCACCGCCTCCAGCGCGCCGCTGCTGAAGGCGTAGCTCAGCTCGAAGACGATCTTGCAGGCAGTCGGCTCGCCCTCGGTGCCCGGCTTGTTCAGCGGCAGGAACTGCCAGACGCCGTCGAGATCAGAGAAAGGTCCGTCCACCAGCCCCATGTGGACGCTGGGCGCGGCCTTATCGTTGCCGTCATGGTTGCGGTTTCGCGTCGTGAACGCGTAGCGCACGCCGGCGTAGGCCAGGTGCAGGCGGGCCGTGATGGCATCGCCCTCGCGCGCCAGCACCTCAACCTTATTGCACCAGGGCAGGAACTCGGGATAGCGCTCCACGGCGGTGACCAGCTCGTACATCTCGCGGGGCGTGTACCAGAGCAGAACGGACTTTTTGACCTGCTTCATAGAATGCCAGGATTGTATTGACGGGTTTCGCCCCCAACTCCGCCCCCATGTCCATCGCCGAGAACCGCCGCGCCCGTTACGACTACCACATCGAAGAAAAGTTCGAGGCCGGGGTGGTGCTGTCCGGCTGGGAGATCAAGGCCATCCGCGCGGGCCAGGTACAACTGACCGACGGCTATGTGCTGATCAAGAACGGCGAGCTGTTTCTGATCGGCTGCCGCATCAACCCGCTGCGCAGCGCCTCAACCCATGTGTCGCCCGAGGCGGACCGCACCAAGAAGCTGCTGATGCACAAGGCCGAGATCAAGCGGCTGGTGGGCAAGGTGGAGCAGCGGGGCTTCACCCTGGTGCCCTTGAATCTGCACTACAAGGACGGCCGCGTGAAGGCCGACATCGCGCTGGCCAAGGGCAAGGCCGAGCACGACAAGCGCAACACCGAGAAAGAGCGGGACTGGGAAAGAGAAAAAGGGCAGTTGATGCGGCACGCATCGACGGGCCGCAAGGCCTGAGACGCGACAGCGGTTCAAAGCCCTTTTCGGCAAAAGGGTCAGCTGATGCGGCACAAGGTGTCAAACAAGAGCTGACAGCGCCTGGGCGATGTCGGCCTTTAGGTCGGCACCGTCCTCCAGACCGATCGCAAACCGCACCAGCGTGCCGCCATCGAACGGCAACGGCAGGTTGCGGCTGCGGCTCATGTCGTAGGGCACGGCCAAGCTCATGGGGCCGGCCCAGGAGTAGCCAATGCCGAAGAGCTGCAAGGCGTCGACAAAGGCGTCCACTCGGCGCGCGCTGTACTCGGCCTTGAATACGGCCGAGAACAGGCAGGCCGCGCCGGAACCGCCGACGGCCAGCCAGTGCTCATGGCCCGGCGAACCGGCCAGCGCCGGATGGAAGACGCGTGCCACCTCCGGCCGGCCGGCCATCCAGCTGGCCAACTCGCGCGTCACGCGGTCTTGCGCCGCGTAGCGCAGCGGCATCGTCGGCAGGCTGCGTAGCACCAGCTCCACGTCGTTCTGCCCCAGACCGTAGCCCAAGTGTTCGTGCGTGTGATTCAGCTTGTCGTGCAGGCGCTTGTCGCGCGTGCAGACCGAGCCCATCAACACGTCGGCGCCACCGCTGGCGTATTTGGTCAGCGCCTGCATGACGATGTCGGCGCCCAGGCCCGGGTGAGTCTCGGGCGCAGGCTCGAAGCCGTTGAAGGCCAGGCCCGCGCCCCAGGTGTTGTCCAGCGCCGTGGTGACGCCGCGCGCGCGGCAGGCGGCAAGAGTCCCAAGCAGGTCCGGGAACTCCAGCGTGATCGAACCCGCCGCTTCCAGCCAAACCAGTTTCGTGTTGTCGCGCAGCTCGGGCACAGTCAGCGGGTCGTAGAAGCGATGCGTGACGCCCCACTGCGGCAGCCAGGACTCGGTCAGGTAGCGGTTCTGGCCATAGACGTTGTCCGGCACCAGCACCTCGTCACCCGGCCGCAGCACGGCCAGCGACGGCAGCGTCACGGCGGCCAGGCCGCTGGGCACCAGCAGGCAGTGCTCGGCATGCTCCAGCGTGGCGATGCGGGCGGCAAGCGTGTAGCTGGTGGGCGTGCCGTGCAGGCCGTAGCGGTAGCACAGGCCGTCGCGCGGGCGCGGCTTATGGAGGTCGGCCGTGTCCTTGAACAGCACGGTCGACGCCTTGGCCACCGGCACGGGCACCGCGTCCCAGCCTTCGGGGGCGCGGTAGGGGTGGTGGATGAGTGCCGTCGCCGGTTTTCTCGTCATACCAACGAGGCCACCAGATCGTGGCCGTCGGCGGCTACGACGCGGGCCCGCACGAAGTCGCCGACCTTCATCGTCTTGCTGGCTTTCTCGGGCGGCAGGATCTTCACGGTGCCGTCGATCTCGGGCGCGTCGGCGTAGGAGCGGCCCACGCCACCCTTGCGGCCCAGGCCCGGTGCGGAGTCGACCAGCACCTGCAGCGTCTGGCCGATGCGGGCCCGCAGCTTGGCGGTGGACACCGCTTCAGCCACCGCCATGAAGCGCGCGCGGCGCTCTTCGCGGACTTCGGTGGGCAGCGCGCCTTCGATGTCGTTGGCGCTTGCGCCCTCGACGGGCGAGTAGGCGAAACAACCCGCGCGGTCGATCTGCGCTTCCTGCATGAAGTCCAGCAGATGCTGGAATTCGGCCTCCGTCTCGCCAGGGAAACCGGCGATGAAGGTGGAGCGGATCACCAGCTCCGGGCAGGCCTCGCGCCAGCGCAGGATGCGCTCCATGTTCTTCTCGCCGTTGGCCGGGCGCTTCATGCGCTTGAGCACATCGGGGTGGGAATGCTGGAAGGGCACGTCCAGATAGGGCAGCACCAGGCCTTCGGCCATCATGGGCAGCACGGCGTCCACATGCGGATAGGGGTAGACGTAGTGCAGGCGCACCCAGGCGCCAAACGGCTTGGCGATCTCGCCGAGCTGGGCGACGAGGTCCAGCATGCGGGTCTTGACCGGCTTGCCGTCCCAGAAGCCCATGCGGTACTTCACATCGACGCCATAGGCCGAGGTGTCCTGGCTGATGACGAGCAGCTCCTTGACGCCGCTCTCGAACAGAGCACGCGCCTCGTTCAGCACGTCGCCGATGGGGCGGGACACCAGATCGCCGCGCATGCTGGGGATGATGCAAAACGAACAGCGGTGGTTGCAGCCTTCGCTGATCTTGAGATATGCGTAGTGCTTGGGCGTCAGCTTGACGCCGTAGCTGGGCACCAGGTCGACGAAGGGGTCGTGGGGCTTGGGCACATGCAGGTGCACCGCGTCCATGACCTCCTGGGTGGCATGCGGGCCAGTGACGGCCAGCACGCTGGGGTGCATCTCGCGCACCAGACCGCCGGCGGCCGAGTTGGTGGCGCCGGCCTTGGCACCGAGGCAGCCGGTGACGATGACCTTGCCGTTCTTGGCCAGGGCCTCGCCAATGGTGTCCAGGCTCTCCTTGACGGCGTCGTCAATGAAGCCGCAGGTGTTGACGATCACCAGGTCGGCGCCTGCAAAGGTCTTGGAGGTGTCGTAGCCCTCGGCGCGCAGTTGCGTGAGGATCAGTTCGCTGTCGGTCAGGGCCTTGGGGCAGCCAAGGCTGACGAAGCCAATCTTGGGCGCGGCGGCCGGAGCGGCGAGGGTTGCAGATTCATTCATCGCCGTATTTTCGACGATGCGCACAGTTCGCGGCCATCCGGCGCCCCATGCCCGCACAAACCTGGCACGGAGCAGGCGCTTTTCAACCGGTCAGTCCGGCTGAAAGACCCACTCTCCAGACCCGAAATCGAAGCGGTAAGTGCTGAAAGGCACAAACGTCGCGAGGTAGATCAGGCTGGGTTCGCTCGCCTCCGGCTTGTGGAAGTAGATGTGATCGCGCCGCAGTTCGGGCTCACCGAGGCCCATGTCGGCCACACGCTCAGGAAACCGCCCCTCGCGGGTCTTGAAGCGCAGAACGGCATCCACGACTTCCTGGGCCTCCGTCCGCGCGACATGCGCGTAGGTGAGATGCACAACCGCAACGACGGCAAAGGCAATTGCCAGCATCGCCGCCTTGCGGGCCTGGGCATGGCGGCGCGCGGGTGAACGCACGGCGACGACGACGATCCAGATCATCAACGGTGCCGCCCAGACCAGGTTGATGGCGGCGTGCCGGGGCAGGCACAGCGCCAGCACCAGCAGCAGGGCCACGGCGAACGGGCCATATTCCCGCCCGGGCCCGAGAGCGGACGCTTCGCGGTTCACCGGCAAGCGGGGATCAGGGCTTTTTGCTGCCCGGCGGCACCGTGAACGGGAACAAGGAGCCGGCATTTTTCAGCTGTTCCTGCCACTGATTCATCAGCGTCTTGGACTGCTCGGCGTAGCCGCCCATCAGCCCGGTCCACGCGTCAGGCGTGAAGGGGATGCCGCCTGGCGTCTGCTCGGTGAAGCGCGATTGCAGGTCGGTGAAGGCCTGCATCTGGCGCTCCAGCAGGCCGCCCATGACACCCTGCATGGCGCCGCCGTAGAACCGGATGATCTGGGCCAGCGAACTGGTCGAGAACATCGGCACACCGCCGGTTTCCTCTTCCAGAATGATCTGAAGCAGGATGGCGCGGGTCAGGTCGTCCTGCGTCTTGGCGTCGTGCACCTCGAAGGCAATACCTTCCAGCACCATGCGCTTCACGTCGGCCAGAGTGATGTAGCTGCTGGTCTGTGTGTCGTAGAGGCGGCGGTTGGGGTACTTCTTGAGAATGCGCAGGCCGGGCTTGGCCTCGCCAGCGGAAGTCTCTTCAGTGGATGCCGGCTTCTTGCGGGCAGTCGCCATGCGTAAATCTCCTGTGCAGTGCAACAAATTCTAGGCAGACCCCGAATGTCGCTCCGAACGGGTTTCCCTGAGTCTCTGGAAAGCCACATTGCCTTAGACAGGTGACGCGACCGGCGATGCCAGGTTGTCAGGTGGTGTTCCGCGCCGTCAATAGTTGCCGCACGCGCTGGTTTTTGCCGTTATTCGCAAGACCAAGTCGTTGATTCACCAACAACAATGCCGCCTCCTGCGCCATCTTTGCGTGCGTGTCTACCAGCCGTCGCCCATGCGCTTCGCCCCTTCCGACGCGACAACCGAGGCGCTGCCGGGCGCCCTGCCCGCTTCGCCCGCTCCAGCCGCGCCCCGTGATGCACAGGCGGCGCTGGACTTCTACGCCCAGGTGCTGAGCGCCAACTCGCTGGAGGCAGCGGCACATCGGTTCGTCGCGCTGCTGAGCCAGCGGTTTGAGCCGTCCCGCGTCTCGCTGGGCATGGTGGAGGACCGGCGCACGGCCCTGTTCGCCAGCTCCTACCTCGACGCCGCCAAGGCGCAGGCCGACGCCGTCCAGCGACTCGTCGGCGCGCTGGACGAGGCCATCGACCAGGCGCTCAGCACCCGCTTCCCGACGCCCGACGACGGCGCTCCGCAAGGCCTGCCGCCCATCACCGTGGAATTGCAGGCGCTGCAGCGCCTGGCCGGTGGCTCTGTCGCCGTCGTGCCGCTGGGCCAGGCCGGCGAGGTCTTCGGCGCGGTGTGCATCGAACGCGACGGCCCGCCATTCACTGCGGAGGAACTGCGCACGGTGGAGGACCTGATGGCACTCGCCGTGCCCGCGCTGCAGTGGATGCGCCAGGGCCAGGCCTCGGCCTGGCAGCGCCTGAACCGCGATATGGGCCTCGCCTGGCAGCGCCTGCGCCAGCCGGACCGCGCCACGGCGCGCCGGCTCTGGCTGGGCGGCGCGCTGCTACTGGCTTTCCTGGCCGCCGCGCCTCTGGAGCGCGAGGTGAGCGGCCGCGCGCGCATCGAAGGCGCCGAGCAGCGCGTGCTCGTTGCGCCGGCGGATGGCTTCATCAAGACGGCGCACGTGCGGCCGGGTGACCGCGTGAAGGCCGACGCACCGCTCGTTGACCTGCTGGAAGGCGACCTGCGGCTCGAACAGGAGCGCGGCGCCAGCCAGTTGGCGCAGCACGAGAACGCCTACGCCGCCGCCATGGCCAAGGCCGACCGCACCACAGCCGCCACCAGCCTGGCCCGCATCACCGAGGCCCAGGCCCAGCTGGCGCTGGTGACCGAACAGCTCGCCCGCGGCCGCGTGGTGGCGCCCTTCGACGCGTTCGTCATCCAGGGCGACCTCAGCCAGTCCATCGGCATGCCGGTGCGCCAGGGCGACACGCTGCTGACGCTGGCCACCACCGGCCGCCAGCGCGTCATCGTGCAGGTGGACGAGGTCGACATCGCCCGTGTGCGGCCGGGCCAACCGGGGCAGCTGGCGCTGTCGTCGCTGCCCTGGGACCGGCAGGACATCGTCGTCGAGCGCATCACGCCGCTGGCCAAGGCGGTCGACGGCCGCAACGTCTTCGAGGTGGAAGCCCGCCTGCTGGCGCCGCGGGACGACGTGCGGCCAGGGCTGCTCGGCCGGGCCAGCCTCGTCGTCGGCCGCATGCCGCCGCTGTGGGCCTGGGCCGGACATGCGCTGGACCGCGCCCGCGTGGCCTGGTGGGCCTGGCTGGGCTGAAGCCACGCGCATGAGCAGCCTCCACAGCCCGCGCTGGCACCGTGTCAGCAGCCTGCGGCCCCGCCTTGTGCAGAGCCTGCGCGTACGGCGCCAGCATCTGCGCGGTGAACGCTGGCTGCTGCTGACGGCTGCGGCGGGTGGCCGCAGCGTGCGCCTGAACGCCAGTGCCTACGCGCTGGCGGGCCGCTTCGACGGTCAACAGACCGTGCAGGCGCTGTGGGATGCCCAGCTCTCCCAGGCCGGCGAGCCGCCGACGCAGGACGAGGTCATCGAGCTGCTGGCGCAACTGCGCGAAGCCGGCCTCGTGCAGCTCGACCAGACCGCCGACTTCGACCGCCTGCTGCCCCATCTGAAAGAGGTGTCCGGGCCGACCCGCGGCGGCAGCCTGCTGGCCTGGCGCCTGCCGCTGCTGGACCCGAGCCGCCTGCTCGACCGACTGC
>Ga0307515_10024502_pt1 | contig 10511 bp, 13 predicted proteins | sample 17_EM_MG_FD_194513 | JGI IMG/M metagenome (GOLD analysis project Ga0307515, IMG submission 194513) | Populus trichocarpa ectomycorrhiza microbial communities from riparian zone in the Pacific Northwest, United States - 17_EM | ecosystem: Host-associated > Plants > Roots > Unclassified | place...
GCATCTAGCGGCAATCAGCGTTGCATTTCACAAAAGGAGGATAAATATGAGACCCGAACGAGGCTACAAAAACTACATAGTACTATACAGTTTCATATTATATCCCAGACCCTTCACTGTCTGATCTAAACAAAGCTCTTGCGGCAGTCCTGTCGCAAAGCGTTAGTGGGCCCTAATCAAGATGTCGTCAAGGTGTTGCTGCATGACCCACAGCATTGGTGCACGGGTAGGTTTCTTATCCTCTTCGCCACTATGGGAATGTGAGCAGGGCGCCGTAACAGGGCAAAGCGTGGGCACCTTTGTTTCAGTTTCCTGGCAGCCGCGGGCCGTTTGTCCTTAGCGGACAACTTATCTGAAGCTGTAGGCTTAGGCCTATGGACGAGAGTGTTGAGTGAGTGGGGTTGGTTAGCTTGAGAACGAATGGGATACCTGGCCGCCTTGTTTGCAGTCCCTGGTGGCGGATCATTCTCCGCGCTATCAAGACGGTTAGATATAAATGTAAGTGCTAGTGGAGGTATACACCGACCCAGAAATTTGAGATGAAGATGGTATTTTTGTCCCCTCCGAACTGCAGTGGGGTCAACAGGTAATTTAGTGTGGGATCCGGGAGGAAATTGCACACCTCTTCCGCTTCTTCTTTGGCCTAGCTTGTTTCGACTTTGGATTAGGACTCGCAACCGCTGTCCCCGTGGCCTCACTTGTGCTTGAACTCCCACCTCCGTCGACAGAGCTACGAAGCCTACCAAAACCGGGGCTAATTAGGACCTTAACTTTATGGAGCATGGGTGGAACACACCTAGCACGACTCTTCTTGGCCTCTGCTGCACGTACAGGCACGAAAGATTGCGTGTCCTGTTCATTCCCTTCGGCAACACTCAGTGCTGTCACGTCGCTCTTGCGTTTCTTCTTTCCGGGGACTGTGCGATCCTCAGCCTCCGTCTCGGACCGTGCTACCATTTTCCGCTTCTTCTCCGCGTGCGCATTTTGTTTCCTCGCTGGTGCGCGGGCAGCAGTTACCGCACGATCACTTTCCGAACCTCCTTCGTGGTCTGCTGTGATCCTTTTCCTCACGCTTGCTCTGCGAACACGTGTCTCGAACGAGGAGAGGTGCTTGAAGATTGTCTTATCCTCGGGGGTGTGGTTCTGTGTAAACTTTTAGTCGATTGGTTTCAGATATCAATAGCTGCTACTCACGGTTAAGATATCAGCCACCGTCGAGAGCAAAGTCTGTACTAGTGATTGCTCCAAATCTGGAGGGAGTTGGATCTGTGAAAGTGTCTGACAGATAGGTGCCAGACAACAGAGCGCATTTTCGCCTGGAGGGAGAATCAGTTATACTGGCACCACGTAAGCCTCCGGATGACTAAAAGACGCACTCTCATCTTCACCTTGACCCTCAATGATCACTGCAACCTTCTCAAGCATATCCAGGGCGAGCTTGATATGCGGATCATCTCGCGCTTGATCGATGTGCTGTTCACCTCTGTGAAGCATAATGGTCAGCGGCCCATTTGAACTCAACAAAAGAGGACGAACACAACGTGTGTGGGGTCCGCATACTCCAACAAGACGCCCAGGATGCGTTCTGGAAGAATCATGTCTGGTTCTCCGTCTTCTTCTTCGCGCAACCCTTCGTAAATGATGCAGAGCTTCGTAAAGGCCGGTAGAACGACCTGTTCGATGGGGCAAATATCACAGGTTAGCACCATTCTGAAAGTGAAGCAGGAAAACACACCTCAGCGAACTTCGCCTGGTTGATGTGAGAGGAATAGCAGTAAGCCTGGAAGAACGTTGACAGGCATTGTCGGAGGGCCACATTCGACGAGGTATCAGGTGCGAAGAACAGCAGCGTAAGCGCTTCAAGCAACTGTAATCCGAAGTTCAGCTTGATTTTCCTCCCAAACGCAGAACGAAAACGACCGTGCTCACATCAGCACTGTCGATCATGTGCAACAGGAGCATTTTACATGCCCCTAGTACAGCGGTAGTCTGTGCCTTTTCGTCCTGACTATCCAGTTGTTCGAGTATCACGGCGGTTATGAGGGGTGATTCTACCCAAGGCTGTGTTATACCCTCATTAGTCATGACCACACCACAGATCAGCAGTGAGCAACAGTGATAAACGCAACGCACCTCGTCCGGTCTTTCTGGCACGGGCCGACGGAATGTAAGGCCAAGAACTGACTGATGGACCATCGCCAGGTCCAACACGATCCTCAGCATTTCGTTGGAATGCATGGGGTTCTTCATCCCTTCGATACATAGAATAACCGCTTTCCGGGCGAGAGACTGAATCCGCCTGAGATGAGTCTTCGTAGCCAGCAGCAGAATAGAGAGGGAAACATACCTCGCTCTCCAAAGCCAGAAGGCCTAGGCATGTCAAAGCCGTTTCGCATACTTGTGGCACTGGGACCTTCAGGGCAGGCTTAACCATCAAGTCTTGTATTTGACGTAGGGTATCGAGTTCAGTTCTCGGCTATCCAATAGACTCATCAGCATATCCTCCCTGTACTATAGTCAAATACAAAACACAAAGAATGAAGACGTACCCATTGAACCCGCTCGAGCAATCCATTACAAATAACCAAGCGTATGAACATAGCCTGTAACCCCTCGTTGCTAACTCCCGAACTGGTCCCAAGATCAGCCGATTGGGAGATGGCCTGGATCACTTCAAGCGTAATGGCGATGAACTCCGCGTCATCCTGCGATGCCTTTTGCAGGAGGTCGAGGCAGGGTGAGACAAGTACTTCCGGTAAAATTGGGTGCGCCAGTATCTCTCCTATACAAACTCCCTATTAGTGACCACTCTCCTCGAAAAGGTGCACCTGAAAGCGGTACTCACGAACGAGCTTGACAATGCCCTTCCGACCCATCTCATCGGAAAAGTCCAAATATGTTCCAATCTTAAGCATCTCACTAAGGACAAACACCCCATCCGTGATTTGTTCCTCCCATTTATCTTCATCGTCTTCATCATTCTCTACCCCCGGAACTCGGGGGAGACCACTTGCGCGTTCCTGGACCCAGTTGAGGCAAGTGTTGAAGAGAAGCTGGATCTTGAAGGCGAGAAGAGTGAGAACAGGAAGGCGGTCCGAGAGGTCGCGAGAACTGGTGGGGCTGGTGGAGAGCAATGCGAAGATACGCGCGAGCAGTGATTTTTCCGCGGTCATTTCTTCCCAAAAAGACTCTACAACGCCGAGTCAGTTCGTCTGCTGTTGACGAAAGCTTGAACATTTCTCACCGTTGCTTAGGTCTATATCGTCGAGCAACTCTGGACGCTCTGTAAGGACAGCCGCCAAAGCGTCCTCCGCGATCGTATCGGAGGACAGGTCGAAGAGCGATATGAACCCCTCCAAATCTTTTGTGCCATCCACCCAACTTGCGAGCAACTTGCTTGCTTCGGCCTTCACGACTGGTGTTCGATCTCCCAAACCGTATCGAACAACTAGGGTGCGCTGTTCGAGCGAAAGTGAACGAGCGGGTACAGGAGTTGTTTTGAGGACGCGGAAGACGGTGCGGCGGACGTTCACATCCGGGTCTTTGGCGCGTGAGAGGAGGAGGGGGAGTGTCTGCTTATTGAGCTGCGTGTGTACGCCTGGCAGAGCAGCGCGGCGCACTTCGGGGGATGGGTCGAACTGCATCAAATTCCGCAGGATCTCTGTTAGCGATTGCACGCCTCCCTCTCTTGCCGGAAGGTCTTCACCATGTGCAAGCTTTCCAAGTACGATCACAACTTGGACGCGGACTGTTGCGTCCTTGTCATTTGCTGAGTTGACGAGCGTAGAATGTAATGTCCCGTAGACTTCCTCTGGAAGACTCTGGACGGACTTGATGAGCTCTGCCAAGAGTTGCATTGTGCGGTATCGGACCGTCTTGTCTTTCGCTGAACAGCCAGGGATGAGTCTGCGAACGAGCGCCTCGATAAACAGGTCCACTGGCGTATCATCGTCATCTTCATTGTCGCCTATTGACCCATTAGCTTCATAGAATACGCATTGGGAAGTCACATACCGCTTTCTGCTGTAAGCTGCTGGACAAATGCGCCGACCAAGCGAATCGCTCTATCAGCTTCCACCACCCCCTTACGAACTGGTAACACATTCGCGATAGTTTTCCAAAATGCCTCATTGAATTTCTTCTCGCCGACTCGCTTGACCTGTCCTGGTTGTTTTCCCTTTTCGACGAGCGTTGCGGCTTGTGCACGGAGCTTGCACAGTAACTTGACGCGTCTCTTGTGCAAGGAAGACTCGTTCTGGGCACCCTGGAGGACTTCGACGATCTGCTCGTGTAGCGTTCCCAGATTTTCGGAATCGAGCAGCATTCTATTTTGTGGCACGGTTCAAGTCGCTCCGAAGCGGAGTTCCAATTTCAGAATAACTTTGGAACGGCCTGATGAATCTGGGACTTGCTAAAGATCTTCCAAAGTATGTGGGGGTAGTTCATAAGGGTAGATGGTGAGCCAGTAACCGTGCTCCGAGTCCCGAAAGCCGTTTCATCTAACCCTTAGAAACGTTCGAAAAGCGCGCGTTTCTACGCGTGATCTCGATATAGTGTGGGCACTACATCTAATTCTACCGATATGAAAGGCAGCGGAAAGCGCGTACCTCCCCAGCGCCGTCGCTGGAAACACACCGAGGTGGGAGTTAGATGGTCGAAAGAAAGTGACCGTAATACGTCATAAGAATCTGAAATACTTGAAATTTTCTAGTAAAGGTAGGCTGAAATCGAGAGTCAGGTTTCTCGCATTCATCTCACTCACTGATAGAAAATTAGAGAGCATTCTTGACCAGCGACTGGGCTTGACTCTTTCAAGAGGGGGAGCCTGTGAGTTTCATCTTGAACTCCGCAACCACATCAGATTTCTGTGCACTTGACAGGCTCATTCGCCATTGTCAGCACCACGCGGGTTCTCTCAGATCCCAGGACGCAAAATTATTCTTTTCTCATTAGAGGAGGGAAAGAACCGTGAGGGATCGCTCAGCCAAACGTACATCGGACTATAAATACAGGACAGGGGACAGAGCGCACAAAAACAGAACACTTAGCAATACTGGAGCGCCGGACTACCTGCTATTTACCGACACACAGACAAACGATACGAAAAGCGGCGGAAGCACAATCAACCCAAGAGGTAAGCTTATAGCCAGGGACACCTGGAATACATCTAGAGACCATTCCCATAGAGTAATCTCTACAAACGAGGATATCATACCCATAATGAAGCATACCATCATGTGACTCCTTGTCAGCTCCCATATTCTCCCTAATCCAAAGCCTCTGAGTAGGGTAGCCTCTCCATTGCCAGTGAAGAGAGACTGTTGCAGGTGTTCTCCGCGGAGGACCTGCGCGGGCAAAGACTCTGGATCCTGGAGAGCGGTCTGTCGTGCAAGGGTGTTAAGGTCCGATAACACCAGAACTGAGAGTATTGATGACGCTATTGCACCAAGGTCGAATAAGAGGATGAACCAGAGGAGAGTCCTGTTCAGAGTCGAATCCGCAGGTGTAATAGCAGATAAGTGCAGTAGTACAGCATGGACGATCGCGCATATAGATGACTAAAGAGGGCTCAGCGCGCACCTCTGCCTTGTGTTTTAGTTTTATACATACGACGACACCTGTCTCGTTGAGTAACAGGGATCCGCGCTTCGTGGGTTCTGTGTCCACGGTCAACTCAGGGTCGGCTCACTCACGCGAACGGTGTACATGCATGCGTGAATGCGTGCTCGCGTATCTGCCTGTGTGCCTGCATCTGTGCGTTTGTGCAAACTGGGCAATCTGGGCAATCTGTGCATCTGTATGCGCAGGAGTGAATACACAGATGGATGGACAAGGAGTGGCCGGTTTACGAACGGAGGTATTTTCAAAGTGGAATAGCTATAGGTAGGTGATTTTTGGTGTCCTCCCCCCAACTTTTCTGGTCTCGTAATAATCAATACTTGAGATCCAGCTGCCGGAAAAGTGGCTTCAAGAAGGCAAAGCGGGTCGTGAAGCTGCGCGAACAGCAATGCAGTCGATGGTTGGACTAAGGGCGAAATGGCTGGAAGTGGCCGGAGGAAATGTAAAGCACAAACTTGGTTTCAACGCTCCGCGCCCGCCCACTTCCAACATCTCTTCAGGCATCATTAAGCCTTTATATAGACCAATAGACCATGATATCCATATACGGAGATTACCATCCTGAATCCAGTCAAAGGTGTCCCGCGAAAACTGTGATGCCGCCTACGCAAGTAAATCAAAAAGACTCCCATCACACTTCGGATACAATGTATTATACGAGCTCTGCGATCTAGTACGTCCGTTTCGTTCTGCCCCTACCCGTCCTTGCTGCGTTGGCATCTCACACGGAATCTCCCTCTAACAGACTTTGTCGTCTATCATTTCTGAATACTGATATACAGCGCCGTTCCCACAGGCTTAGGGCCGATGCCGTGGGGTCGGTGCTTCTGTACCGATGAACCTCAGATGCACAGATTGCACAGATACACAAATTGCACAAACACACAGACGCAAACACACAGACAGATACGCGCGCACGCATTCACGCATGCATGTACGCCGTACACGTGAGTGAGTCGACCCTGAGTCGACCGTGGATGCAGAACCCACGAAGCGCGGATCATCGCATACCCTGCTACTCAACGACTCAACGACAATCCAGCCTCTGTGATATAACTCGGCTTGTGGAGCTATGTTGGAGGATGGACAACCAACTCTCATTAGTGGCACGGGGACGAAAGCTATCCCCCTCGAAAGGAGACGATATCACGTCCCTTCAGCGCTAGTGGTCATATCAACACCGTCTATTCATTTCCCAAGAACAGCGATCCCAGTGCAGGGCCATCGCTTGTTCGAGGCTGGGAGTTGGGAAAAGGACTGAATTTATGTGCCGAAGTAAATGACATATCTGGCTGACGTAGTCGGCCATCCTTGAGTACTGCTCGCCGCATGAAAACTTCATTCCCAGTCGACCAGTGCGTGCACTCGGATTCGGAGCAGGGTTTACGCTTTGAGGGACTCACCCTCTGACAGGTTTAATCGCAGTGTGGATAACACGTGTTCCACCATTCTTAACCGTTAAGCTAGCAAGTCCCAGGAGTTCACAACCATGTGCGACGCAACCCATTATCCTGACGCACCAAGGGATCTCCGTGGTTTTCACCGCAACGCCTTCTCTGAAGGTTTAATCAATTGTAGGAGTCTTAGCGTCTGTCCGATCATTGCTGACACTCCCCTTAGGTGGGCTACCCTTTGTAGTACGAGACGTCGCTCAAGGTTGGAAAGAAACCATCGTCATGACAGGTATCGTCGTATGTGTAAAACACATTGTAGGGGTATGCGCTGAACCCTCTTTAGTCATCTATATGCGCGATAGTCCATGCTGTACTACTGCACTTATCCGCTAGTGCACCGTTTACATTTGAGGATTCGACTCTGAACAGGAGTCTCCTCTGGTTCATCCTCTTATTCGACCTTGGTGCAATAGCGTCATCAATACTCTCAGTTCTGGTGTTATCGGACCTTAACACCCTTGCACGCCAGACCGCTCTCCAGGATCCAGAGTCTTTGCCAGCGCAGGTCCTCCGCAGAGAACACCTGCAACAGTCTCTCTTCACTGGCAATGGAGAGGCTACCCTACTCAGAGGCTTTGGATTAGGGAGAATATGGGAGCTGACAAGGAGTCACATGATGGTATGCTTCATTATGGGTATGATATCCTCGTTTGTAGAGATTACTCTATGGGAATGGTCCCTAGATGTATTCCAGGTGTCCCTCGCTATATGCTTACCTCTTGGGTTGATCGTGCTGCCGCCGTTTTTCGTATCATTTATCTATTTGTCGGTAAATAGCACGTAGTCCGGCGCTCCAGTATTGTTGAGTATTCTGTTTTGTGCGCTGTGCACTTTCTCCTCTCTCTCCTGTCCTGTATTTATAGTCCGATGTTTGGCTGAGGTATCAGATATTGGTTGAATTAGGAATCAAAGGGCGAGTGTACGTAACATAAGGAGGTTGCGCCACTTCGCCTCCAACAATCAAAAATAACAATCAGATGTAGCGAGCACAGCCTATTCGGCATAACATAGTCGTTTGGGTACCCGCGGGCATAACAATCGTACAGAGCCTCACCGAAAACTCTCGATATCCAATCTTACGGCGTAGGTATGTAGGTGCGATTTATGCGAACGACGGGAATCGCGACAGATGCGGACGGCGACAAACGGCGGGCCTTTATTAACCACACGATGGCAGCCAGACTAACAACGAGCGGTACATATGACAGAATAAAAGGTATCTTAACAAGGTTGAACATAAAAGGTGCTTGCGGAGCGAGGAATGGCGAGACGGACGTTGGAATGCGATTGCGAAACAGATGGATGCGTCGAATGGGAGTGTTAGAGCTTGGGTGCCGGAGGCTTCACCAGCAGTTTTACTGCTGGCCGCTGGTCTTGATCGATCGGGGTTCACGAAGGGACAGAGGGAGGAAAGAAGGTGGACACCAGTCCAAAGCGATAATCCGATTACAGGTTGTAAACTAACTAGTAACTACTTGAATACGAGAGCCTTACGCCGAAAACAGGGAGGTCTACTGAACGGGGAAGAGGAGTCGGCATATGCGAATTGTAGAATTGGCACAGCGAGTGAGCGGGCGGAAGAACCGTAAGGATCTTTCGCCCCCTCGCAGGCTGCACCCTATGTACAGAGCGAGGGTGGCATAGGCCACACGTGTCGTACAAATAAACAGAGTAAACAGATGAAATGGAAAATATACGAAAGGGGGCAGGCCGATCGCCTGACCAGCAGCGTGGCTGTATCACCGCCGTGCGGCAATAATCATCGCAGCCAACACGAATCAATAAAATATGAATTGCTATCTAAGATGGGTAGAACGTTCCTGTCTGTATTGGGGAAAGGAGGGGAGCGCGTATCCGAAATGAATTGACATGCGGACACGTGTTATCCGATGAGCGGTTTGGCGAGCCGGTCGCTTTGTTGACCACCTGAGGCTACTAGCGCCATTACAAGGAGCCAAGATGAGAGGAAAAGGGATCACAAGACATACTCCTTCTATGTAGTTCTTTTCGCTTAGCCTAGAGTTCAACTATGCGACTGGCTTCATGGCTGTGACGTCGCTGTCTTCTGGTAATAAGAATGTGAGTTCATGCTTGTATGATATCATAGGATAGCGTGAGATACCGAAATTACTTGTGGAGAGACAATTGCACAAACGCCGCCAGTAGAATTTTCCGGCAGCCTTTGTCGTATTTTTCTTCTGCATAGTGAATGTAGCCTTCATGACGATGGTTTCTTTCCAATCCTGAGCGACGGCTCGTACCACGGAGGGTAGCCTACCTAAGGGGAGTGTCAGCAATGGTCGGACAGACGTTAAGACTCCTACAATTGATTAAACTTTCAGAGAAGGCGTTCCGGTGAAAACCACTGAGTTCCTTTGGTGAGTCGATGTAACCAGTTGTGTCGCTACTTCTGTGTCGGGGATCGTCGCAAATAGTTGGTCTTCAAATATGAGAGGAAAGGGATAACCGCTTACTACTCATCTCATATTCGCCACTAGGATTGGGTTTATATGCATCAGCGTGTGAACACGGAATGGCTAAACCCGTGGCATAGCAGTGTGCTTAACACGCGGAGGTTGTGCCACTTCGCCTCTAACAATTGGGTATAACAGTCAGACGTAGCGAAACCAGCCTACTGGGTATAACACAGCCGTTTGGCTGCGCATGGGCATGGCAAATGTACGGGGCCTCACCGAAAACTCCCGTTATCCAGCATTGGAAACTCCTGGGACTTGCTGCGTAAGGGTTAAGAATGGTGCTAGTATGAACACGTGTTACCCGCACTGCGAGTAGCTTGTGCAATAAACCTATTAGAGGTTGGGCCACTCATAGCGTACACACTGTTGCTAACCCAAGTCCACGCGCTAGTGGCCTGAGAATGAGGCCATTCATGCGGCAAGCAGGACTACAAGATAGCCGACTACGCCACCCAGATGTATTATTTGCTTCAGCCCATCAGCGGATAGATTCCGTCCTTTTTCAAGTCTCAGCCTAGGCCAGGCTCAGCGGCTAAGCGATGACTCCATACCGGATCGCTGTTTTCGGACCATGAAAGGTCGGTATTGGTGATGAGGATCCGTCTGAAGCAAAAGATTATCGGCACGTTGAACTGATGGGCCAAGAGAGAAAAGAGACACTGGTATCATGTCCCTTCAGTGCCGGTGGGCATACCATTCATTATCCGAAAACAGCGATCCGGTATACACACCGGCACTTGCAATAGAGGATGGGCGTCTCAAAGCGTAAACCCTGCTGCGAACCCGAGTGCACGCACTAGCCGACCGGGAATGAGGTCTTCATGCGGCGAGCCGTACTAAAGGATGGCCGACTACGTCAGCCAGATATGTCATTTACTTCGGCACATAAATTCAGTCCTTTTCCCAACTCCCAGCCTCGAACAAGCGATGGCCCTGCACTGGGATCGCTGTTCTTGGGAAA
>Ga0307515_10024504_pt1 | contig 10511 bp, 7 predicted proteins | sample 17_EM_MG_FD_194513 | JGI IMG/M metagenome (GOLD analysis project Ga0307515, IMG submission 194513) | Populus trichocarpa ectomycorrhiza microbial communities from riparian zone in the Pacific Northwest, United States - 17_EM | ecosystem: Host-associated > Plants > Roots > Unclassified | place...
GATAATTTTATTAGTGATTTTTAATTTATAATTAAAAAATAATATTAATAACATCAGCATTTTATAATAATAAAAATTATGTAGGAGATAACACAACCAACATTATGTTAACAAAATAGAGACAAAAGTGGTGACAGTTCCCCGTACATTGCCTTCGCTGCAGAGCATGATTGTATTACTATGACAAACACGTGGCATCATTTTACAAGCTAATAGGAAGAGTTTTTTTGATCTAGTAAATTTTTTTTTTGATAAACTAATATAGTAAAAAAAGGGAGTCGCAGGTATTATTTCCTATTATTTTAAATTATAAAATTATTGAATAGAAGATTTAATAAAAAAAATAAGAAAAAAAAAGGAAAAAAAGAAATAGATTTTTGAATACATACCGAAACTCCAATAAAAACTCCAATAAAGACATCGCTAATATTATTAGAAAGATCTTGATGAGATGAATTCAAAAATATCTAGGAAACTTACCAACAATGACTAGAGTAGGTCACACGAGTCATTCAAAGGTAAGTATATCTCGATACATTTGGATGGCTCGTGTGGCCCACTCTATTTACCGTTTGTGATTTTATTTGGTATCGTTGGATTCATCTTGTTGAAATCTTTCCAATGGTACCGGTGGTATTGTCATCGAAGTTTCGTTGTGTTTTTAAAGTCTCTTTATTTTTTTTACTTTTTTCTCTTTCCTATTCTTTCATAATTCCGAGGAGGAGAGAGGAGAAAGAACTAACAAAAAAAAAAGCAAATGATTTTGGAGGTACATCAAAGCTCTGAAGATTACGCTACCAGTATCATTAGAATAATTTTAACAAGATAAATCCAATGACAATAAGGAAAAAAAAATAAAAATTGAAGAACAAAAATAGAAGAAAAAAAAGAAGAAAAAGAACAAAAATAGATTACGCTACCAGTATCATTAGAATGATTTTAACTAATTTTTTTATAAAAAAAATAAACTAAAAACTTTTGTTGGAAATGCTGTTGTAAAATTAGATTAAAAATTAATCTATTGTATATAATTTGTTGCTGAATTCGATGTCAGTTTCAATTTCAATAATGGAAAAACAAACAAAATATATTCTAGTTTTACAGCAGAATCAACAACAAAAGTGAAAGCTCACCTGATGATTTTTTTCTTAATTATATTATTTCTGAACCCCACCCCATGTGATAGGGAAAATTGCTGAAGAAGCAACCAAGCTGACAAAGACGGATGATCATGTTTAAACTCTCTCCAAATCTTGTAAAGTTTACTTGAAATTGCTTTCGACTTTTTGAACCAACAAATTAATCCATTTGCTTAACACTTTGGAGACTCAATTGTATTCTTGGAGGTGTTAACCCTTTTGACTGTGATATTTTCGAACAGGATTACAGAAAAATTATTTTTCCTGTTCACAAAAAGGATGGACAAGACTAATTTCCAAGAGATTAATTCTCATTTTAACTAAGCTTATTACCAAGGAATTTATTCTTATCCTCGGTAAGAATCCTTGAAGTCAACTCTCTTGACCTTAAACTAATGGTTTCTTTTTTAGCAATTTTTGTTGCTGGAAAAACTAATGTTCTATAGCAAAGTAATAATAATAATAATAATTGTTTCTTAGCAAATTTCCTGCGTACAGCTAGCTAGATTTGTTAGCTAATTATGGAGGATAGAAAATTGTAAGAAGATAATTAGGTAATGATGCAAGGAAGACTTTGCATCCTGGAAGAAAATTTATCACTGATCTCTTTCTTGAAACGATGAGAAGCTGAGGCGTTCTCTTATCACCATCCCTGATTTTGGCTGCTGTTATTTTCTTCAAGGAATAGTAACTTATTAAGAACCGCCTGAAGTCCTTGATAGAGTATGGAGAGGTGGAAGGATCGATACTGAGCTCTCCGTCGGTTCGACGTATAAGGCCATTTGTTAGGCTTCTGAAGCGAAGGATATCATGTCTGTCATCAATGTCTGTGAGCTCATATCTAGACAGTGCCTCCAATGATGTTTTGAACTATGCAATCCACCAAGATTTAGTGTTGGTAAATGAGAAATTGTTCATCTCGATTAAAGGGTAGCTGTTGAGTATACTGAAACAACTATATCAGTGTAGGCGTGGGAATAGTTTCCTGAATATCCTCCAAGAGAGAAAATTATTGCAGCGAAGTGCATTGAGCAATATCTGGGCGATCAGTTACAAGTTTTACTGACCATTTCCTAGAAAAATCCTTTTCCCCTAGTGCTTCTTTTCGAGCATAAGGCCTGATACTCCATGAGGTGCTTTCTGCTGCCAAGATATCTGCAGACGAGACAATGGAAGCGGTGGAAGAACTTCTATCAATCCTGATATCCCCTTTTATCTCACAGAACTCTGATCTTCCCATGATATTGCATAGCAGATCGGTCTTTTCCTTCTTTGTCACAACATATGCCTGCGTATGGGAAAATCAACAGGAGCCAAGTCAGGGATCTATGAACAGGTCATCAATTCAAAGGCTGAGGTTCAACTCACCTGTAGCTATTTGCTGAGAGCTGTTTCTATTAATGACCATCATTGGATCCATGATTATAATTTCTGCATCTTCAGAAAAAACACATCAAATAACTAACATACAAAATTAGATACTTTCTTCAGTTCAACACAGAGATAGCATAAATGAAACAGTTTGAGCTAGCCATTATGTAGTAACTTACCATCGACTGTTTTCCTGGAGCTGCCTGTATCATCGATCGTTTTCTTATATGTATATTCAAAATTTGTTAGCAAGGCTTTGATAAAGGATAGTAATATAAACTTCCTTGACATTGAAACTCATTATATACCCAGGTGAACTATCAGTAGTCCTTGATACATAAACTAGCTGAGATTTTCTAATCTTTGAAATTACCCCTAACTACCTCCTCCTGAAAGGTGATGGCACCATTGATGACGAATGTATTGTTTGTAACAATTTCTGCATCTTCAAAATGAAAAATTGCATTGAGCTAATTAATTTAGATATAATCATTTTATTTGGCATAATAGCCAATCATTGATTCAACTGAAAAGAGCTAGTCCTTGGGTACCCAGACACATTTTTATGTAAGAATTCATGATCAAAACTTACCTTTAGCTATTTGCGAAGAGCTGCTTGTCTCATTTACAACATATATTTTCCTATCAGCCCCCACCGATAACCTCACATTCACTGGAAAATCAATGGAAAAGTTAGAAAAAATTGCTTCAGATATTCTAAACATTCAGCTAAATGTGCTCATAATGAAACAACTTCGAAGTCTGATGAAATCGATGCATGAGGACCTTCTCAACTTTGATAGCTGAAGTGCAAGAAATAAGGGAGGACTTGTAAAGTAGTAGAGGGCCCAAATAAGTGTTAAAGATGGTGAAAAAACTCAATGCAATGAGCAAGCAAGCAGCCAATGCCCCATACCCCAACTTCTTTTGGTCATATGCTTGCTAAAGCTTCTGCCAGTGTATCATTCTCACTAATATAAGCAAACCTGTGCATATAATCCTTATTAGAACTAGTTCCAAAGCAGCTTTAGTTCATGAGATTATAGATGGTTGTTGACTCGTAGCAATTGACTTTTTTGTTTTGATAATCGTTATATTCGATCATATACATAAATAAATTATTGCTAATCTAACGAAATGTGCCATTAGGGCAAAAGCAGATGCCATGCATGTGTATTACCTAATTTATCAATGTCATGGACGAGCCATGGCTTAAATTCTAGATCTTGCCAAGTCACAAGTGTCAGACACCATTCTGCTAATACTCTAGCTTTAGCTTCTGCTACAACTATAGTTTCAGTTTCTGCATCAAAGAACACAGCTCCGATGTACAGCTCCAGCTCAGTTTCTGTTAGTAAGGATTTTGCTATTGAAAGAGAAAAAGATAAAGCTTAAGATGCTATTGTACAAGATAAAATTGTTGCTCATCTGTTTAATTCTATAAAAAGAAGTGAGATTATGATACCATCTTCAGTTGTGATTATATTTTATCAACATCCTTGTACTTGAAATTTTGCTTATAAATTGAATACAAAATCAGGACTGAACTCAGAATTTTAAACCAAACTTTTCTTCAAAATTTCAACTTGGTATCTGCTCATGCTTACAAATCATCCATGTCTTCCACAGTCATACCTTCTTCCATTTTTTTCATGCCTAGCATCACTGCACTTGTTTTTGTGAAACTTGATGGAAACAACTATCTCAACTGGAATTCATAATTCCTACATGTTTTGCGAAGCTATGATCTTATGAGCATTGTTGATGGGTCTGATGTTCTCCCTCAGTTCATTGTTAATGCAGAGGGAAATGCTACAGCTGTTAATCCTACGTACCAACTACGACAAAAAAAGGATCAATTCATTCTGGCATGGTTCAATGCCACCCTTAATGATTGTCATTACTTAATTTTCACCCCTTTTCCAAACATATTTTCAAAAATAAGATTTTTCAAAAGAAATGATAAACATAAAAAAGAGGACAAAAAGTAAGTTTAGATCCATTTCTTAGATAATCAAGCGAAACTGAAATTAAAAAAAAAAAACCTCTTTCTTCATTCCATAACGCTAAACCCATCTTCTCCATCTCCACACTAACAGACAAAACCAATCTGGCCACCAACACCATCATTGTCGATCAACTCAACCACCCTCTCCCACCAACACCAAAACCTAAATCACAACAAGGCCGCCATTGCTCCACCACTTCCAATCTTGTCTCTTTCCTTGCAAGATAAACCCACTGCCAAAGTCATCTTTTGTAACAACCTGACTTTTAAATATACTTTTCATTAGTATTTTTATGATTTGATGACAAACTGGATATCTTCACTGTAATTTCAACAATTTTTTTTTTTAATTTAACTATAATTTCTACTAAAATTCTGGAAAAGCCTCCCTTATATTGGAAGATCTCAAGTTATCGACTGAGAGTTATTTCACTTTTATTTACATTCTTAATTTTTGATTCAATCATCCAGGATAACAATCTAATCAATTGTACTCATCACATCACATTAATCCATATGATATGACATAAAGTTTTAAAAAAAAATAAAAACCAACATGTGTTTGTGCATTTATAGGAATATAAATGTAAAGAGGAACAATTATATTTGTTCATTAGTAATTCAAAGTTCAACGAATACATTACAATCCTAAAATATACATAACATACTTAATTTGTATTAACCAAAGTGAGATAAAGTAAGATTATACCTGGTACGAGTGAGATGATCATGAAAGTACAACATTTAAATATAATCATTTAGATAACTAATAATAACTAATACTCTGAAAAGTATTACTAAATCGTTTTTTTTTCTTTTATTTCAACTCAAAGATAAAACATCTTTTATCATACATTGATTCTTCTTTTTTATTTAACTTCTCACACATTAACATCATCATACTATTTATTAGACATCCATAACCTAGATAATTTCCTTAATGTCACTATCGATTTCAACTTGATATCATTAATCATCGCCTAATGAATGGTTAATCAAGAAAATATCGATACCAGCTCACTAGCATCATTAGCTACCGTTTCCCTGGTTAACTAATCATAAACTTTAAGGAACATGCTAATGTAAAGGTATCCACCTTGACATCATTAGCTTTCCCCATTGTCTAAGAAAGCTAATCAAATCTATTTTTCTTTTATTTCTTATCATTTGGGTGGTTATGCCGATGTTAATAAACCTCATTAGCATCATTAGTTTCCCTTATTAGAATCGACTAATCAAGTTCAAGTAAATATCGATATCAATGTAACCCATAGTATCATTTCTCGGAATAAAAGGTAATGGAGTGACTCAATATAAACAAGTCCAAATTTGTTTGTTCTCTACTTTCCAACCACTTTAAGCTAAGTTCTAAACATTTTCCTTCAAATGAGGGAGAAATAAATAAGATGAAAAAGGTTTGTTATTCACCCACAATTAGTAGCTTGATGTATAATATGGTTTGCACAATGCCGAAGAATATAGCTTATGTTGCTAGTGTTGATTCCTCTCTAATCATGGTAAAGAACATTGGTTAGCACTAAAATCAATATTAGGTATCTCAAAGGTACTTCTAGTTTTAGCTTTTGCTTTGAAAACATAAACATGTGCTAGATGGATACATAGATACAAATATGGTTGGTGATGTGTTAGATATGATGACCAAGCCTTTACTAATGACAATGTTTTGGATATGATGGCCAAGCCTTTATTAAGAGAGAAATTTGAGTTTTTTAGAAGGCAAGTACGCTTGATAAAATCCTCCAAATGATTCAGGAGAAGAGATTCTTGTTGTGTTTGTTCCCTTTTCTTTTAGGCTAATAAACTAAGAAAAAAAAGGGACAAATGCTTAAAGCCTTTTAGGTCATATATGTGATTAAGTAAAAAAAACCAACTTTAGTTTATTTTCATTGTGAGCCAACATATACAAAAAAAAAAAAAAAGGAGCTTTTGGCCAAAAAAAAAAGGAGCTTTTGGCCAAAAAAAAATACAATAAAGAAAAAATTGTGTTCTTCATCTTTAAGTCTTAATGGGATGATGATTTGTTACCAGATTAAGATGAAGTGATGATTTGTTACCAGATTAAGATGAGGTTTTAATATGTTATTCCCAAGGATGAGCTCTTCAACTTAAACAATGTTGATCAATGAGAAACTTTCATTTTTAGATACTTCTAAAAGATCCAATTGGTGAGATCTATCTATTTTTCTTTTTTGTTGTTGATGAAATTCATCCTTGTGATAATGAATTTGATGAATAACTGAGATAGGAAATAACTTTATGATTCCATTATTTATATTAGTGAAGGAGTTTGGGTGGACTACAATCCTGTGGTTTTTCCCCATAATGAGATTTTTCACGTAAAAATTCATTGTGTTATGTATTTATTTAATTTCATATTTTATTTGTGTTGATTGGTTTATCCTATTTTAATTTTAAAAAGTGGGGAAAAAATTAGGACTTGTCAATTGTGAGTTTAGTTATATTAGTGCCTTTTACCCAACACCTTTATGTTCCACCAATACACAAAAAACTTGAACATCAAGACTCCAACCCATCATCTACTCCTCATGTATCAACAACAACCTCAAGCATTGTTACTCAATCAAAAATCAACTTTTTAAAGCCTAAATAGTACTTAAATTTTCATCTCTATCATACTAACAATTATCATATTGATACTTTATTTGCTATTACTCTTTCTTTAGATCCTAGAACTTATAATCAAGCAATCAAGGACTAGCAATATAGAGATGCCATGTTTTAGAAGTACAATGCTCTACTTATCAATAGCACTTGGTCTTTATGTCTTAAACCACAACATAAGTCTATTGTATGTAAAAAAAAAAATGGGTTTTTAAATTGATGCAAAAGGCAAATGGGACAATTGATTGCTATAAGGCACGCCTTATTGCAAAAGATTTTGATCAAGAGGATGGGGTATATTATAATAAGACATTTGGTCTAGTTATAAAAACTATTATAATTAGTGTTGTTTTAATTATCTTTGGCATTGCATAATGATTGACACCTATATCAACAAGACATATCTAATGTCTTTTTCCATAATTTTCTTGATGATGAGGTTTTTATGGAACAAACTAAAGGATTTGAGGACCCTAAATCATTAGATTTTATAGGTGACTTATACAAGTCTCTCTATTGCTTACAACAATCTCCTCAATCTTGGTTTCTGCTTCTCTCACAAGCACTTGTTAAACTTGGTTTTGTTGGATCTAATTTTTATACTTCGCTTTATATTTTTCATACTTGTAACATATGTCTTTATGTGCTAATATATATTGATGGCATTATTTTTGTTAGTTACTCTTCCACAACACTACAAAGACTTATTTATCAATTAAGTATTGAGTTTTCAATAAGGATATAGGACCTCTTTTCTATTTCTTAGAAATTCAAGTTCATCAAAATGCTAATACACTACATCTAAATCAAGAGTACATTCCTGACTTACTCATAAGAATCAACACAGTTGATGCAAACTCTATTTCTACACCATATCTTTTTTATATATAAAAAAAATTATATAAATTTATAGGGGATCCTTTAAATGATCCAAGTGTTTATAAACACCATAGGTGTTTTCGAGCACTATACTCTTACATGTCTATACATACCTTAAAGTGTTAATCAGCTAAGCTAACTCTTTTAATGCTCCACCTTAGTTCATTTAAATGCATCTAACTAACTTCTTTAAGCAATATTTAAATGTCGCAAACACCTATCACAATCAAATTCATTTGTCACATATATATAAAATTCATAGTGAGTCATTCTTTTCTGATAAGATATTTTGTATAGGAATAGTTCTTCTTTATTTAAAAAAGTAATAGTTCACTGTCAGTTAGAACAACTGACCGGCTCACATTAGTACAACCAATCAGTTCACCAATTACTACTAAATTTCATTGTTGTCCCTAGCTGTCAAACAAATGATCGACCAATTTGATCGATCGAATTAGACAGTAGCTAATTTTATTATTCCTCCTATCAATTGGTCAACTGGATTATTTAGTAATCCTAAACGGTCAATCAATTTATACAATCAATCACTGATCAAGTTTTTTTTAAGACTAATCATATCTTTACAACAAACATGTATCAATTAATAGAAAACCGATCCAATCATTTTGGACCAATATTCAAGTTAAGTGAACCGTCAATATTATTTGCATGAAAAACCATACATTAATTTATTCAGAATTCCCTTCTATTTAAAAAAATCACCTTGAATTTTCACAAATCCTTACTTTAAAATAATTATTTTATCCAATTGTGGAGTTTTACACAATTTACAACTAGGTTACTGTTTTTTATACCAATTCAGTATTTCATTCCATCTGAAATCTAAATAAATTTATTGTGGATTTTCATCCCATTCTTAATAATTTTCCCCTTCTTATTATCAATTTTTTAATTAAAGACTTCCTTATTGTACATTGATTTACTATTTTTGGACTAGCGTTTACAGGAAGTGTGGTGGAAAACAACTCTCTTTTATATCATATTACTTTTATAATAAAGGAAGTCCCATTAACTTGGACTTGGACTTAGATTACAATAATCTCAACATATATATTTATACTAGTCCATAACTTAAGAGACTCATAGGATAATTAAATCATTTTACAATACAAACGTGCACTTAGAATACTAAATAAATTCTTTGATGTAGGTTTTAAAATTAATTTCAACACTCTTTATTAATTTTGAAAATCTTGCAATCTTTTAATTTTTTAAATCTATTGAAGGATCATCTTGCAATATATTGAATGATCATTTTATCATGGATAATATAACTTTCTCATGTACTCTTGTTGATGATAAAAACTTCAACATCTTCTCTCATTTTTTTTCTTTGGGACAACTACATTATTGCCATTATTGTTTGGATCTTTCATCTTCCATCTTCATCTTGAGAAATATTTCTTGTATTTTTATCTTATTCACTCTTTTCATCATGGCTAGTTAGTGGAATATCATTGTCATCTCTTCAATATGTTTCTCTTCAATAATTGTATTTGTCTAAACATAACTACTCAATGCTATTTTTTTCTCTTGTGACTATTGTCACATTTCTCTAGATAAACATCTATTTTGAAGATTTAAATTTTCAAGTAGCCATTTTATTTTGGTTGACTTTTCATCGGGCTAGTGGCTTCCTTTTTTTTTTATCATGGCTCCTTGGCCATTTTCCATCTCCTTCTTTAGAAAGAGATCTCTTTTCTCTTTTTCATGTGATCTTATTTGTACCATGTTTTTTTCTTGTGTAATGACTTGTTAGCCGGCTCTAAACCTCTTTCTTAGACTTAGTCTACCTCTTTTGATGCAAAGTCGCAATTCTCTTATCTGGCTCTATAATCTTCCACCTTTGTTTTTTCTTTGGATATCACTCAATCATCCATTTATTAATTTTTAGAATTTATCTCTTATTAATCATAGATGCTCTAATCCCTTAAACCATTAGATGCCCCACTAGATTGAATTAGTTCTGACAACACTTTGTTAGGAAAAATTTAGGAGAATGGAAGTTGAAAAACAACTCTCTTTCGTGCAATATTACTCTCCTAAAAAAGAAAATCCCATGAACTTGAATTTAGACTTAAATTACAATATTCTTAACATATATTTATACTGAGATAATTCAGAGACTGAAAAAATAACTATATTATTGTTACATTGTAGAATAATTAAATGAATTCTTCGAATGTATGTTTCAAAATTAATTCCAACTCGTTAAATATCTTCTCTAATTCTTCTTGACTTTTCGTTAATTAATTGTTAGATTTTTTTTTTTATCAAGCTCCCTGTCGTTTTGTTCACAGTCCTTATCCAGCAAAATGGCTTCAACATGTTCCTTTTCTTTATTTTCCAAACCAGTAAAAGAACTCTCGAGCCTATCTATCGGAGACTGATACTGATTCGGTCTTCTCAGCGAGGGACTCCACGGACCCATTAGCATTCTCGTGTATCAC
>Ga0307515_10024506_pt1 | contig 10510 bp, 9 predicted proteins | sample 17_EM_MG_FD_194513 | JGI IMG/M metagenome (GOLD analysis project Ga0307515, IMG submission 194513) | Populus trichocarpa ectomycorrhiza microbial communities from riparian zone in the Pacific Northwest, United States - 17_EM | ecosystem: Host-associated > Plants > Roots > Unclassified | place...
ATTAATTTTTATTAAAAATATTTTTAATATTAATATATTTTTAAAATAAAAAAATAAACGATCTCTTGAACCATTTTATTTTCAAAAACCTAAATTAGTTCTATTAAAAATTAATATTTTTAAAATATGTTTTTTCTTAAAAATGTATTTAAAGAATGTTTTTTAATTTATTTTTTATATTAATATATTAAAATAATTTAAAAATACTAAAAATAATTAATTTTAAGTAAATAAAAAATTAATTTTTTTATTTTTTTAAATATTTTTAAAATACAAAAATACATGTGCTTTTATGCCTTTTTTTTTTTCAGAAACCTAAATTGGTTTTACCAAAAACTAATATTTTTAAAGTCGTCTTCTTTCTTCCTTGTTTATTTTGCTTCCTTTTTCTTCTCTCTCTATATATATATATATATGCTACCTCATTTTGTACTGTTACTATTGTTTTCTTTCGGGTCTTGCTTATACTTTCCCCGCAAAATCCGTGCATTTTCCCGGAAAATCGATCCTTCTAGTGAACTTTCATGGGCATTTACTACCTGAACAGGTCCTTCTCCCTCTCCCTCTGCTTCAAAGATAATTATAGTTGGATCTTTTTTTATATATCTAATTTAACGTTTCTTTTGACTATGTTTATTTGAATTTCATTTTGAGCTTTGAATTGATTAAAGAAAAGATTAGCTGAACCTTTCTTTATCTCCTGTTGTTGAATTTTGTTTAAAATTGGTCACATGTTCATGCTCCAAGGCTATGTCTCAACTTCAAAAAATTGAATATTTCTGTTTGGTTAAAGAGATAATGTGGGAAAAGATCATCAGTTATGATGGAAACATGCATTTTTTTTTTCTGGATTTGCCATGGAGGCTCAGCTCAGTGAATTTAAGCACTTTATGTGGTGGCTTAAATAGAGTTGGGGAAAAAAATGAAGGGAAAGCACCCATCTCAGATACTTTTTGAATAAAGAAGTTGTCTAACCTAAATTCTAATAATGGATTTAAGCACTTCATGTGGAGGCTTGAAGGGATTGCAAATGATATAAAAACCAGTACAATTGAATCCGTATTTCACCCAACCAAACAGATTATAGTCATATGGTTTAAATTTGTCTGCATTTCATTTCTTTTGTATGCTTAGAAACCAAGTGGAGGCCATGATTTCAATTCCTCTGAATATTTGTTTTCATTCTGTTCCTTGTCAATATGGGCTCAAATAAATATAGCAAGTAGTTCTGTTGATCTGTGCATAATCTGAATTGAATGCAGGCATTTTATGAAACCTGATCTGGATCAAAATGTCTAGACGGTTGCTTTGCAACTGGGTTTTTTTACCTCATGGGAGTAGAGTGTTTTGATTCTTAGCTTTTGTAGGAGTGACACATGATGGCACTAGATGTTATTACTAGTGCATGTTCTTTTCCAGCTGATGAGTGCCTTTCACAAATTGTGGAGGGGATGATGGAGGTTGTATATGCTGCAAACAATGTCCTTGTTAAGAAGGAGAGTTTTAAGGAATTTTCTGTCTACTTGGAAAGGGTTGCACCTGTTCTAAAAGAGCTGAATAAGAAAGACATTAGTCATTCTAGGAGCCTTAACAGTGCCATTGAGATCCTAAATCAGGAAATTAAAGCTGCAAAGCAGCTGACTGCTGATTGCACCAAGAGAAACAAAGTGTATCTCCTAATGAATTCTCGGACGATAATTAAGAACCTAGAGGACATCACAAGAGAGATAAGCCGAGCTCTAGGTCTTCTTCCTTTGGCCTCTTTGGATCTTTCAGCTGGTATAATTGAAGAGATTGAAAAGCTTCGTGATAGTATGCAGAGAGCTGAGTTCAAGGCTGCTATAGCAGAAGAAGAGATTTTGGTGAAAATTGAGTCCGGAATACAGGAGAGGGTTGTTGATCGTTCTTATGCCAATAAGTTACTGTTTCACATAGCTGAGGCTGTTGGGATCTCAACTGACAGGTCTGCATTGAAGAAAGAGTTTGAAGAATTCAAGAGTGAGATTGAAAATGCCCGGTTAAGGAAGGATCAGGCTGAAGCTATACAAATGGATCAGATAATTGCTTTGTTAGAAAGGGCAGATGCTGCTTCGTCTCCTAAGGAAAAAGAGATAAAGTATTTCACCAAACGGAAGTCTTTGGGTAGTCAACCATTGGAACCTCTCCAGTCTTTTTATTGCCCAATTACACGGGATGTTATGGAGGACCCTGTGGAGACCTCTTCGGGACAGACATTTGAGAGAAGTGCAATAGAAAAATGGCTTGCAGACGGCCATGAAATGTGTCCTCTGACCATGACCCCTCTAGACACATCAATTTTGAGGCCTAACAAAACTCTTAGGCAATCAATAGAAGAATGGAAGGATAGAAACACCATGATTAAAATTGCTTCCATGAAATCAAAACTTGTATCTGAAGAAGAAGAAGAAGAAGAAGTGCTTCAATGCCTAGAACAGTTAGAGGATCTCTGTGAACAAAGAGACCAACATCGGGAATGGGTGATATTGGAGAATTATATACCACAATTTATCCAGCTTCTTGGAGCAAAAAATCCAGATATAAGGAATCGTGCTCTAGTCATCCTTTGCATTCTTGCAAAAGATAGTGATTATGCCAAGGTACTTCAAGCTTGATCTATTATGGTGTCTTCTCTCTTTCTCTATTTATTTCCATTCCTGATGAAGGACAGCAAGATACTTAAATAGTGATTATTTGCAACCGCAAGTTATAGTGTGCTTATTTCAGCTCAGCTCAACTTCATTCAACAATACCTCTGTATGAAACTAGCCGGGTTGGCTACATGGATCCATCACCTCCAATCAGTTCTTATAGAGGCTAAACTTTCATTGCGATGATAGATTTTCTTTATCCTTGAGCTCACGTTATTTTTGTTCCACCTTCCCCATCTTCTCTCTTCTAACAAACATAAATTATGTGCACAAATACTGCAAATATGTGGCTATCAGATACAAACAAATGTGGACAGAGAACATGGATGCACATGCACAATATGCATATACGGAAATAGGAAAATACAATGCAGGCTTATGAGCCACTTGCTTAATTAAAATTCGGATCAGTTATGTGTGTGTGTGTGAGAGAGAGAGAGAGAGGGAGAGGGGCAGAGAGAGAGAGAGATGTTATAGCTGATTTGTTCATTCCATTGAATTAAATTAATTGATTTATTCTTGATAATTTCAATACTTCATTAATACTAAACATAAAGAAACTTTTCAATTTAGATTGAAATCACACTCATAAAATTATCCAAGGTATTGACCGACCTAATTATATTTGACATATAAACTTGGTAGATAATCAAGGAGGTGTTTCTTGATAGCAATTCTTTCCTAAAATCTGAAACATGTTGCAGGAAAGAGTTGCAAATGTTGATAATGCAATCGAGTCCATTGTTCGATCTCTTGGACGCCGTATTGGGGAAAGGAAGTTAGCAGTGGCATTACTGTTGGAATTGTCAAAGTGTAACTTGGTAAGGGATGGCATTGGAAAGGTTCAGGGTTGTATTCTCCTCTTAGTGACCATGGCAAGCAGTGATGACAATCAAGCTGCCGCAGATGCCCAAGAGCTATTGGAGAATCTTTCGTTCTCTGATCCCAACATCATACAAATGGCTAAGGCAAATTACTTCAAACATTTGCTGCAGCGTCTATCCACAGGTGATTTGCATGTGACAACTGTATTAATCTTCTTAATGTAAATTTTGATTAATCCTGTCATCTATTTTCCCCTTCACAATTATTTTATTTTATTTTATTTTTGTTGGTGCAAGATCTTCCTAGAATAGTTGCTGCCCTTCGTAAAATGAGCTGAAATCTTTGTCACAATATGGAGTCAAACTGGGCCTAATTAATCATGCTGAATGTGTTTGTGTCAATTCATACAATTCTGGATGTCCAAGTGACATTCGACATGCCATATTAACAGCATGCTGGATGTGTGGTCACCAACTTGATATGTATGAATTCAACAATGTAACCTGGAGTTTAAATTGTTTCTGCCAATGACTGCTAAGTGTAATATTTATATGATAATAATTTATGTTCTAGCCTTGGAGTGATTGAAGAGAGACATATTCATATTTCAAAAGTGCTTATTGACCTGTTTATGCAGGACCAGAAGATGTGAAAACGATCATGGCATCAACTCTGGCAGAATTGGAGTTAACTGATCATAACAAAGCATCTTTGTTTGAAGGAGGTGCTCTGGGTCCTCTTCTTCACTTGGTATCATGTGGTGACATTCCAATGAAAAAAGTGGCTGTCAAAGCTCTTCAGAACCTATCAAGCTTACCTGAAAATGGCCTGCAGATGATTAAAGAAGGTGCAGTTCAGCCATTACTTGGCCTTCTTTTTCAGCACATCTCTTCGTTTTCAAGTTTACGTGAGCAGGTGGCTACCACAATCATGCACCTTGCTGTATCAACAGTATCTCAAGAATCCAGCCCGACGCTGGTTTCATTGTTGGAATCTGATGATGACATTTTCAAGCTCTTCTCATTAATTAACTTAGCAGGGCCTGATGTGCAGCAAAACATTCTTCTAGCTTTCCATGCCTTATGCCAGTCCCCATCAGCATCAAATATCAAGGCCAAGCTGACAGAGGTACACAAGAAGTTCTGTCTGTGTGTCCAGTTCTAGGATGATATTACTGCATATTCAAAGGAAAGAAAAGTAGACCATGGCTATTGTGCATAGTAGATATTTACAATTTCTGTTAATATAGTAATTACTTTTGCACAATCCACATGCAATACAATGTGCTAAAATCTAATACCAAAAAGATTGTGATAAAACTAGATGTAATTTCTCCTGCAAAGAAAACAAGAAATGTCGGTGCATAAATGTAATTAGATACATAGATGCAATGTTATGGCCAGATATTGGCTACTAACAAATTTGGCTCTACACTGCTGGTGTTCAGAATGCCATCAAGATCCAATTTCTTAATAATGTTCTTAAAAGATGAATCTATTCTTGCTATGAACAAAGTACCAGATAAGATAATACATGGGATGCTTATTTACTGTTTAATAAACCTGTGTCAGACCAGGAAAATTGCCAAATGCAAGCACCTGAGATTTTTTTTTCCATCTGTTATTGTCTTATCCTGCCATTCAGTTCCTCCAGATTCTTAAGTTTATCTATAATGTTTGTTAGATAGGGTTTCATCATATTGTTACTAACTTGTCTTGATAACAGTGCTCAGCCATGCAAGTTTTGGTCCAGTTATGTGAGCACGACAACCCTAATGTGAGAGCAAATGCTGTGAAGCTGTTATATTGCTTGATAGAAGATGACAATGAAGCCATCATACTAGAGCATGTGGGTCAGAAATGCATCGAGACCTTGCTCCGGATTATCCAATTTTCTAATGTTGAAGAAGTGATTACTTATGCGATGGGTATTATCTCAAACCTCCCAGAAAAGCACCAGATCACCCAGTGGCTTCTGGATGCTGGGGCACTTCCTGTGATCTCTAAATTTCTCCCTGATAGCAAGCACAGTGATCCCCGTAAAAATCACTTAGTCGAAAACGCCACTGGAGCCATGCGGCATTTTACTGCTTCAACAAATCCAGAATGGCAAAAGAGAGCTGCAGAAGCTGGCATAATTCCTGTGTTAGTGCAGCTACTGGACTTTGGAACTACCATGATGAAGAAATGTGCTGCAATTTCTCTTGCTCGTTTTTCGGAGAGCTCACTAGCACTTAGTCGTCCAATACCGAAGCACAAGGGATTCTGGTGCTTCTCTGTTCCACCTGAAACTGGCTGCCCGATTCATGAGGGAATATGTGCTGTTGAATCATCATTTTGCCTTGTGGAAGCTGATGCGGTAGGACCACTTGTGAGGGTTCTTCAAGATCCAGATCCTGGAACCTGTGAGGCTTCTTTAGATGCCCTGCTGACATTAATTGATGGCGTTAAACTTCAAAATGGTAGTAAGGTGCTTGCAGAAGCAAATGCCATACCACCAATTATTGGATTTCTTGGTTCATCATCCCTCAGACTGCAGGAAAAGGCTCTAAACACTCTAGAAAGGATCTTCCGGCTGCCAGAGTTAAAACAAAAGTATGGGTCCTCTGCGCAGATGCCTTTGGTTGACCTGACACAACGGGGTAACAGCAGAATGAAGTCTCTTTCAGCCAGAATACTTGCTCATTTGAACGTACTTCATGAACAGTCCTCTTACTTCTAAAGAAATTCAATGTTTAATGCCTCAAAATCATACAGAGCAGGTCTGACAAGTAATGACTAGGAATGAATCCCATCTTGATTCTCTAGCAAGAAGCCTCTGCATGGCAATGAGTAAGGCTTCACGTTTTCAATGCTGGATGGAAAGTGGCTGTAGAAGGGCATCTTCTCACTTCTAGATGATGCCAGATAAGTTGTCTTGGGCTGATTTCGTAACATTTTCTATCATTTTTTTGTGAAGAGAGAATATTGATAGAGAGATGGATTTTTAGAAGTGGCTTATGTTAAGTGCCACATAAATTGTTCACTTTGTACAGTTGAAAGTTGAATTAGCTATTGATTTGTCTGCAGGAGAAAATGACAGATCAGGATTAGGTAACCATTGATAGACTGGTTACTGTACCCTCCCCGATCATTCTTCATTTTTTCCCCTACTAGAATTGAATTCTTTGCTCGTATTTGTGGCATAGCTTCTGATATTCTTGGTTGTTATTTTATTAGACAGAAGGAGTAGCAATCAAATAAAAGCCTTGAGTGGTCCAGCTTCTGCTGGGAGTAGTAATGCACCTGTTTATGTTTACCTGCAGGAAGTCGTATCATTTGGTTGCCTTCTTTATCTTTTTCGTTTTGACAGTTTAGTGAAGTCTTCTTCGAAAAACCATTTGGTAGTTTTTGTTTTTCTTAGACTAACAACTTTGGTTATCTAAATAACTCTTGTTTTTTTTTTCAAATTTTGTTGGTTTTGTAGAAGTTAAAATAACTTGTTTTTTAGAGATTTTTATTTATTTTTTTATTTTACAAGTAAAAATTTGTCTTGTTTTCTAAAATACCGCAACCACAAAAACTACTACAAAATTAAAAACTATCTAAATCTTTTCTATTGAGATTTTTATCTAATTATGTATGTGAATTTGATGTTTTCATAAGAAAAAAATAAATTATAATCATGTTTTTTCTTTTTAAGCCATGCATCATGAAGGCTAACAAGCCCCTTTCATGATGGATTCTTTGCTTACCTCGTTCACAACGCCCCACATTGCCTGATCAAACTAACGTGGTAGTGGGCATCACCAGTCCTGAAGTTGCATGTTAAACTCTCATTTTCAGCCCTTTTCGAAAATTTATATGTTCGTCAAACTCAAACCACTGTTTTTAAGGACCTTAAAATAATCAAATTCCACATTTTAGCCCCAATCTATATAGTAGTATATTGAGATTCTCATTACTGCATTGTAATTTGCATCCCCTGATAAATGCTGTTTATATATATATATATATATATATATATGAACACTATCTTGGCATGAGCCAATTGAACAGAATTCATGCCCATACCCTTAAAAAAGGCATAGATTACTCGAAAACTCTCATAGTAGAGCTCCTCCGAATCCCTGACATCCCTTATGCCCACAAAGTGTTCAATCAAAGTCCTTACCCCACCGTCTTTCTCTATAACAAACTCATCAAAGCCTACTCCTCTCAGAACCAGCCTCGCCAATGCCTCTCTCTCTACTCCCAAATGCTCCTCAAAGGCTGCCCGCCAAACGAACTCACTTTCACTTTCCTCTTCCCCGCTTGCGCTTCCTTTTATTCCCTTCTTCATGGCAAAGTAATCCATACCCATTTCATAAAATCAGGTTTTGACTTTGATGTCTATGCCTTGACTGCTTTGGTTAACATGTACGCAAAATTGGGTGTTCTCATGCTGGCACGCCAAGTGTTTGATGAAATGACTGTGAGAGATATACCCACTTGGAATTCATTAATTGCGGGTTATTCGAGGAGCGGGGATATGGAGGGTGCGTTGGAATTGTTTAACTTGATGCCTAGTAGGAGTGTGGTCTCTTGGACCACAATGATATCTGGGTATTCACAGAACGGAATGTACACCAAGGCATTGGAGATGTTTTTGAAGATGGAGAAGGATAAAGAAGTTAGGCCTAATGAAGTGACCATTGCTAGTGTATTTTCAGCTTGTGCAAAACTTGGTGCATTGGAAGTTGGGGAGAGGATTGAAAGTTACGCAAGAGACAATGGGCTGATGAAAAATTTGTATGTAAGCAATACTTTGCTGGAAATGTATGCTAGGTGTGGTAAAATTGATGCAGCGAGGCATGTGTTTAACGAGATTGGCAAGAGGAGGAACTTGTGTTCTTGGAATTCTATGATGATGGGCTTGGCTGTCCATGGAAGAAGCAATGAGGCCCTGCAGCTTTATGATCAAATGCTGGTAACCATGGTTTTTCTTTGTTAGCTCTTTGTATTAGCAGTTTATTGGAAAACACAATTTCGGATTCTCGTTGACTTGTTCCCATGATGTTGATGGCATTGCAGGGAGAAGGAATTGAACCTGATGATGTCACATTTGTAGGACTTATTTTGGCGTGCACTCATGGAGGCTTGGTTGCAAAAGGCTGGCAACTTTTTCAGTCAATGGAGACAAACTTCAGTATTGTTCCCAAATTGGAACATTATGGCTGCATGGTTGATCTATTAGGGCGTGCAGGTGAACTGCAAGAAGCTTATGATCTCGTTAAAAGTATGCCAATGAAACCAGATTCTGTAATCTGGGGAACACTTCTGGGTGCCTGCAGTTTCCATAGTAATGTTGAATTTGCCGAAATAGCTGCCGAATCTCTCTTTCAAGTTGAGCCGTGGAATCCGGGAAATTATGTAATTCTTTGCAATATATATGCATCAGCGCAACGGTGGGATGGGGTTGCGAAGCTTAGAAAGCTTATGAAGGGTGGGCAGATCACGAAGGCAGCAGGATATAGTGTTATCGAAGGAGAAGGTGAAATTCACAAGTTCATTGTGGAAGATAAATCACATCCAAGACATTATGAAATATATGCATTACTGAATGAGATTTCGACAAAGATGAAGTTACAAATAACCGAGGATGATTTTAAACCTGAACTTGAAGAGTTATTGTTAATGGAAGAGATGTGATATGTTTGTCTTTTACTCCCTCTTTCAAGTGAACCATGAATTGTTGGTTCCTATTTGCTGCATACCTGATGGTGTATATTAGCTACAACTGCAGCACAATATTCTACTTATTCCCCACTGCATCAACTCGATATCATTATCATTTCGTTATCACTATATAGGATGTCCACTCATTGCTGTGTGCTACTTTTTAAAAACATGTGCTGCTTAAAAAAAAAAAAAAAAACCGTATATAATTTGGCTTTTAAGCAGTGAATAAGTAAAATGTTAAAAACTTACTTAAACTATCTGAAATTTGTTAAAATATAAAGGCACATTAATCTAACATAAGCTTGTTTGAGTAACTCAAAATAAAAAGTTGCATAATAAACAAAAAGAGCACGGAAGCCTAATTTTTAAGTGAGAAGTGAAACCCAACAACTGTTAGCAAGAAAAGAGTGATAAATACTTGTCAACTTTTTATTACTGTAAAGACTTGAATAACTTAGTTAAGTATCTGCAAAAACATTTTATGTATTCATTTATGTATTTAGACCCAATGTATAAAATAAATATAGTACATACCTCAAATACTCGTTTTAGAATGAAAAATTTTTCCTTTAAGAGAAAGCAATAAGAGCACTTAAAGCCTTTAGAATTTCTTGGGCAAGCATTGGTCATTAGCCACCTAGTCTCATTCAATTGAATGAGTACGGGACAATCTTATAAAAAATAAAAAATAAAAACCCAAAGCTCAATCACCGGCAACACAAACATTGAAGGATGGATTGAAAAAAAAATAAAAAAGACAAAAAAAAAACCCGACTCTAGTTAGCATGCCAAACACATGATCAACTTATGAGAACTAGCTAACCCTATACAAAGAAATTAAATAAAACAAAAGAGGTCAACTCTTAGGCAAACAAAATAAATAAAGGCGAAACTCGAAAAAAATCAATAACAAATAAAAAAAAGATTGAGTCATCCCGCGTTAACTTGACTAGCCTGCGACTTAAAATATAAGATTATAATAACTCTATAGAAAGAAAAGAGGCAAAACTCATGAAGTTGAAGGCCTAATAATATAATATTGAATGATGAAATAATTATTTGAAAAAAAAACCTTAAAAAAATTAAAGTCAAAATGGGTTAATCTTTGAAACTTGTGTTCCAGATTATGAGACTAGGTTAACCCATAGCAAGCAGACCTAAAAAATAACAAAGAAAAATTCCTAACCATCCAAAATTAAAAAAAAAATAGTAATCAAAAGAATAATAACTAAATTTAGTACAAAAATTAAATGAAATAAAGTAAATCGAGAAAAGAGTAAAACACATAAAAATAAAAATAAAAAAATGAGGACTAAA
>Ga0307515_10024507_pt1 | contig 10510 bp, 7 predicted proteins | sample 17_EM_MG_FD_194513 | JGI IMG/M metagenome (GOLD analysis project Ga0307515, IMG submission 194513) | Populus trichocarpa ectomycorrhiza microbial communities from riparian zone in the Pacific Northwest, United States - 17_EM | ecosystem: Host-associated > Plants > Roots > Unclassified | place...
CAGGCCCTGCTGGGACTGCTGTTCACACGCGAACAGCGCCTGCGCGAGCCGCTTCGCCTGGTCCGGTGAGCGCTCCTCCCCCGCCGACGCGAGGACGCCGTTCCAGCGCTCGGCGAACGTCGCGAAGAACGCCTCGACCCGCGGCGGAGCCTCTGCCTCCGGCGGCTCGAGCCGCAGCTGCGCCGGGTCGACGCCGACGTCGCCGCGCGCGAGCTCGTTGAGCAGGGTGCGATACGGCGGGATCTCCTGGTTGAACGCGCGGGTGGCGGTGTGCCGGCCGACCACGATGGACCGGTCGGTGAAGGTCACCCCGGCCAGCCGGGCGCCGGCGTCGGTCGCGGCCTCGACGAGGGCGTCGTCGAGCGACCGGCGGTCGTAGAAGCTCATCTGGTCGTGGACGGTCTCGCTCGCCCCCTCGAAGAAGCTCATGTTGTACGCCCAGCGCGTCTCCGGCCAGCGTGGTGTCCATTCGACCGAGTAGCGCCCGAGCACGTCGACGACCAGGACCGCGCGGTCGCGGGTCTCGACGATCCGTCGCATGAGGCCGGTCAGCACCTCGGTCGTGTCGTCGTGCGGCAGGTGGGAATACGGCACGCCGCAGGACAGGTAGAGGTCGAAGTCACCCGGCGGGAGCTCGGCGCGCATGTCGGCGACCTCGAACTCCGCGGGCCGCCCCGCGTGCAGCGAGCGTGCGGTGTCGACCATGCCGGGGTCGAGGTCGACCCCGAGGTAGGCGAGCCGGTCGTCGTCGATCACCGGGGCGAGGCCACCGTGCCACTCGGTGAGGAGTGCAAGCCCGTCTCCGGTTCCGGAGCCGATGTCGAGCACGCGCAGCGGCCGGCCCGGCCCGGGTGGGACCCGGTCGACGGCGTCACGCAGGACCCGGTGGGAGACCACCTCTTCGAGCATGGTCTTGACCGGGTCCCGGCGCTTGGGCGAGGTGTAGTGGGCTTTCGCGTCGCGGTAGGGCGTGGCGGAAGTCGTGTTCACGCCGCACCCCCGGCCGGGGCATCGTCGATCAGTACGTATGACGCGTTGCTGGTCGTGGTCTGCATAGCCGGATTCTCGCAAGAAACGACGGCATCGGTGACCGAATGTCTCCGATCGTGCCGACTAGGTTCATTTCCGCCCGACCCGCCGGGCGCGGTGGTCGTCCCCGGAACACGCGTGGGTGCGCGATGCGGTCGGGAACGTCCGTTCTGTCGGTGACCACCGGTAACGTCTCCGCCGTGAACGCTCGGGAACGCATCCAGGAACTCGCCGATCGGATCGTCGCGCTGCGCGACGCCTACTACCGGGGCTCGCCGACGGTGGCGGACGCGGAGTACGACGCGATCGAGGACGAGCTGCGCGGCCTGGTCGAGGCGAACCCGGAGCTGGCCCCGGACCCGAACCCCCTGGAGCAGGTGGGCGCGCCCGCGGTGCTGCACGCGCCGATCCGGCACTCGCGCCCGATGCTGTCCCTGGAGAAGGCCACCCGGCCCGAGCAGGTCGCGGCCTTCTTCGAACGCTTCCCCGGCCAGCCGGTGGTCGTCATGCCGAAGCTGGACGGCCTGTCGCTGGCCCTGGTCTACGAGAACGGGCGGCTGGCCCGCGCGGTCACCCGCGGCGACGGGACGACCGGTGACGACGTCACGATGCTCGTGCGGGCGCTGACCGACGGGATCCCGGACCGCGTCGACGCACCGGGCCGCGTCGAGGTCCGCGGTGAGGCCGTCATGCTGCGTTCCACCTTCGCGGCCTACAACACCGCCCACCCGGACAAGCCGCTGATCAACCCGCGCAACGCCGCCGCGGGCACCCTGCGGGCCAAGGACCCGGCCACCGTCGCCGGGCGGAACCTGCGGTTCTTCGCCTTCGACCTCTACACCGAACCCGACAGCGCGGAAACCGACCTCGGCAGCGCGTTGCAGACGCTCGGGTTCACCGCCGCCGACATGCGGCGCTGCACGGACGCCGACGCCGCGCAGGCGGTGATCACCACGATCGAGCAGCAGCGCAACGAATTGGACTACGACCTCGACGGCGCGGTGCTGCGGCTGGCCGACCGCGACGCGTACGCCGCCGCCGGCACCCGGTCGAGCTCACCCCGCGGCGCGCTGGCGTTCAAGTTCGCCGCCGAGGAAAAGACCACCGTGCTGTCCGATGTGGTCTGGGACGTCGGCAAGACGGGCAAGATCGCCCCGGTCGCCTGGCTGGAACCGGTGTTCGTGGGCGGGACGACGGTCACCCGCGCGACGCTGGCCAACCAGGAGGTGATCCGCGCCCGCGGCATCAAGATCGGCGACACCGTGCTGGTGCGCCGCGCCGGGGACGTCATCCCGTTCGTCGCCGGGGTGCTGGACGCCTCGAAGCGCACCGGCGCGGAGCAGGAGATCGTGCCGCCCACGGTCTGCCCGTCGTGCGGGCATCCGCTGACCGAGCAGGGCAACAGCCGGGAACTGTTCTGCACCAACGTCTCCTGCCCAGCCCAGACCGTGCGGCGGCTGATCCACTGGGCCTCACGCGCGGCGGCGGACATCGACGCCATCGGCGGGGTCTGGATCGAACGGCTCGCCGAAACGGGGATCCTGGAGCATCCATCGGACTTCTACGGGCTGACCAAGGAACGACTGCTGGAGTTCGACCGCATCGGCGAGGTCTCGGCCGCGCGCATGATCGAGTCGATCGACGCGAGCCGCCAGGTCGGCCTGCGCCGCGCGCTGATCGGGCTCGCGATCCCGATGGCCTCGGAAGGTACCGCCGCGCGGCTGTGCCGAGCGGGGTTCGGTTCGCTGGAGGACGTCGCGGACGCGGGCGTCGACGGGCTCGTCGCCGTGGAGGACATCGGCCCGAAGGTCGCCAGTTCGCTGATCGAGCACCTCACCCGGCTGCGCCCGGAACTCGAGCGGCTGCGCGAAGCCGGTGTTTCGCTGGACGTCCGGGAGGAGGACCTCCCGCCGGTCGTCGCAGCGGGTGCGCCGCTGGCGGGCAAGACGGTGGTGATCACCGGCGGGATCAGCGATCCGCGCTCCGGCGAGAAGGTCCCCCGCCCGACGTTCCAGCGCCTGTGCGAGAAGGCCGGCGCGGCGATCGCGTCCTCGGTCTCGGCGACCACCGACCTGCTCGTCACCGGCGCCGACGTCGGCGCCAGCAAGCTCACGAAAGCGGAGAAGCTCGGCGTCGAGGTTGTCGACCAGGGCGAAATCTGGCCCCAGCTGATCGCGGCCGGGATCGTCTAGCGTTCCTCGATGGAGGATTCTGGACACTCAGCGTCCCATATCCTCCATCGACACCTCGCAACCATCGGCAAGAAACCCGGCCGGCGGAAAGAGCGGTCAGCTCGTCACGGCCGGGGTCACCCCACCGAAGGCTCGGCCGGCAGCGTCTTCAGCTCTTCGTCGATCAGCAGGTCGGGGTCGAACTTCATGCCCGCGAAGTGACCGGCCAGCTCGAGCGAGAGCACGCCGTGCAGGCGCGTCCAGAACGACAGCGCGCGGTGCAGGGTCGCCGCCCCCGCCGGGTGGTCGGCGGCCCACTCGCGGTGGTTCTCCAGGTGCGCGTCGAACGGAGATAACGGCTTTTCCTCCGACGGCGCGCCGCACGCGTCGAGCAGCACCGTCATGACCTCGAACGAGATCGCGGTGATGTCGTCGGGTGCGTGGTAGCCGGGGACCGGCGTGCCGTAGATGAGGAAGTACCGCTGCGGGTCGCTCCGGCCCCAGTCCCGCACGACGTGGGCCAGCGCGGCCAGGTCGGCGCCGGATTCCCGAGCCGCCCGGACGGTGTCGGCGAGGCTGCGGTAGGCGTCGCGGATCAGCGCGGTGATCAGTTCGTCGCGGCTGGCGAAGTACCGGTACAGCGCGGGGCCGCTCATGCCCACCTGCTTCGCGATCGCGTTGAGCGACAACGCGGGCACGCCCGCCGCGGCGATCTGCTCCCACGCGTGCTGCTTGATCTCCGCGCGCACCTGAGCCCGGTAGCGCTCCCGCGGGCTCTGCCCACCTGAGTCGGTCATGGTTAGAGGCTATCACTTTTCCTATTGACACTCACGACCGTCTGGTTATAGCTTCTAACCAACACGATGACCACTCACACAACGAGGAGAACACCGTGGCCCACCGCCTCCGCTCCGCCCTGATCGCGATCCCGCTGGCCACCGCCGGGATCTTCGGCGTCACCGCCGCCACCCCGGCCCAGGCCGCCACCACGTCGCTGACCTGCCGGGGCGTGGGAATCGACCCGGCCGCAGAGCTCCACCACCGGACGGAAACGCTGATCAAGGCGCCGCTGAGCACCGTCTGGAAGCTGCACACCGACGTCGAAGGCTGGCCCTCCTGGCAGAGCGCCGTCACCACCATGAAGCGGCTGGACCCGGGCCCGCTGCGGCCGGGCTCGCGGTTCCGGTGGACCACTCCGGCACCGCCGACACCCACCACCCCCGCGACGACCCTCGTCATCACCTCGACCGTCCAGCAGGTCAAGCGGGGCCAGTGCATCCGCTGGACCGGGCCGGCGATCGGCGACGGACTGCGGATCGACCGGGGCGTCCACGTCTGGAACTTCACCCCGGTCCGGGGTGGCGTCCTCGTGAGCACCGAGGAGAGCTGGACCGGCGAGCAGATCGAGGCCGACCCGGCCACCGCGATCCAGTACCTCGCCCCGGGCCTCGACGCCTGGCTGGCCGCACTGAAGACCACAGCCGAAACCTGCTGAACCCCCACGACCTCCAGGAGCCACCGATGACCACCGCCACCACCGCCCGCCGGACTTCCCTGGCCGTCCTGATCGCGGCCTGGGCCGTCCCGGTCTTCGTCGCCGGCCAGTTCGCCCTGCTCGCCGGGATCCCCCTCGCCGTCGTACTGATCGGCACCCTGCGCGACCGCCGCCTGCACGCGGTCCGCTGGTGGACCGCCGCCCTCACCGCGGTCTACGCCGGGTCACTCGCGGTCTGGCTGATCGGCCCGAGCGACGCACCGAGCCTGTCGAAGTTCCTGAGTCCGGTCGCCACCGGCGTCTTCACCGCGGTCGGCGTCGCGACCGCCATCGCGCACCACGTCACACGCCGACGCTCGGCGACAAAGTAGATGAAGAGCCGGGCTCAGGCCTTACCCGCGAACCGCGGGAGGGCCTCGAGCCCGGCTTCGACGAGTCCCGCCGCTCGGCCGACGTCGGCTGCGACCGCCGCTTCGACCGCCTCCGGCGTGCGGGTGACGTCCAGGTGCCGGCCCATCGACCGGAACTGGATCTGCCAGAGCGCGACGAGCGCGGTCGCCAGCACGCGCGGTTCCGGGTCGTCCGGCGTGGTCCCGGCCCGCTCGGCCAGGGCCTCGGCGGCGACCACGACGAGCTGTTCGGTCATTTCCAGCTGATGCGCGCGCAGGGCCGGCGTGGTCGCGATCAGCAGGCCGAACCGCCGGGACTTCGTGATCGCCTCGCCCGGGTCGTCCTGCTCGGCGAGCCAGGACAGGACGGCGGCGCGCTCCTCCGCGAGGATCCGCAGCACCACTTCGACCGGGGACACCCCGGGCTCGGCCAGATCGGCCCGCAGCGCGGTGAGCGCCGTGTCCGGGTGGTCGAGGATCAGCGACTCCTTGGTCGGGAAGTAGTTGAAGACGGTCTTCTCCGACACCCCGCACGCCTCGGCGATCTCCGCCACCCGCACGGCGTCGAAGCCCCGCTCGACGAACATCTCCGTCGCCGTGTCCGACAACTGCCGGCGCATCAGCCGCTTCTTGCGCTCGCGCAGCCCTTCGGCCTCGGGCTCCCCGTTGCGCCGGGTGCGCAAGGCCGCCCAGTTGACCGTTCGCGCACTCATGCCGCCAGCTTAGTGCGCCGCGCCGGTATTTTCTTCTACAGTAATTTTTCAGTACCACCCCTGTCCACAACCCGACGCGGACGGCCCACCCGGAGGGTTCCGGGTGGGCCGTTCCGTCACGCACTCCGACGGTTGTCCGTTGTGGACGGTCAGCCGCCGAGGATGGCGAGGATCTGGTTCAGCAGGTTGACCAGCGCCTGCAGGTTGGTCAGGGGGGCCCGGGTCGAGCAGCCCGGCGATCGCGCACAGCAGGTTGCCGGGACCGGCGTCGGCCGTGATGTTCAGGTGGACCTGGTTGAGGTGCACGACCAGGCCGAGCAGGTCGAGGTCGAGCGGCCCGAGCACCAGGTCGAGGATCTGGCAGGACGCGGCGGCGACGCCGACCGGGACGGTGACCGCCTGCGAGACGGTGCCGACCTGCTGACCGGCGGAGTCCGTCATGGTCAGGTCGGCGACACCGTTGGCGAGGGTTTGGCGTCGTCAGTGGTGAAGCCGGTCGGCGTGAAGGTCCCGGCCGCTGTACCGGTTCCACCCGACACGTCGGTGAAGTGCCGGTGATCGGCGCGGTCAGCGACTGGGCGGCCGGGGCCGGAGCTTTCCGATTCTCCCGAGCTTTCCGATTCTCACTGTGTGCTCCTTTCGAGGGGTGGTTCGACCTCGTAGGAGTGCGCCGTGAGCCGGGAAGAAAACCCGAAACCGGGAATGCCCCGCCGTGAGCAATTTCAACTGATCGACAACGCCGGATATTCAGAACAGCGCGACGTCGACGAGGCGGTACGGCCGGAGGCTCACCGGACCGAGCAAACCGGACGCGAGCACCTCGCCGCGCGCGTTCGCACCGGTGTTGGTGACGCGCACCCGCACTTTGTTCCGGCCCGGCCGCAGGGCCGCCGTCACGTCCACCCGGTACGGCGCCCACAACCGGGACGCAAGCCCGCTCCCGTTGACCTCGATCTCGGCCACCTCGTGGACCTCGCCGAGGTCGAGGGCCCAGCGACGGCCGGACAACGTCGCCGCCGTGACGTCGAAGTCCCTTTCGTACCAAGCCGAACCGGAGTACGCCGGGTCCAGGTCGGTCCACGAGCCGAGCGGACGCGTGGTCACCGGCGCGTCCGGACGATCGAAGTGGAACGCCCAGTCGCCGCCGAGCGGGACGGCCGCGAGCGGATCGGAAACCGTTGCCGCACCGGCAAGAGTCCGGCCGCCCGAAGCCACAGTGACGCTGACCGGGCCCGGTCCGGCCACGCGTAAGGTCGCGGCCCGGCCGTCGGCGCGCACGCGCTCCACCGGCGCCGACGCCGCCACGGCGTGCGCGGGTTCCCGCCCGGCGCCGAACACCACCAGCAGCGTCGCCTTCGGCTCGAGCCGCAGCACCACCGCCGTGCCGCCGGACGGCGCCCGCCGCCACACGCCCACCGGCGCGACGGTGCCCGTGTCGGGGTCCCACACCTCGGGCACCCCGGTCGCCGAGAACGTCGCGGTGAGGTCGACGGCTTCAGCGCGTTCGTTGAGCACGACGAACGCGGGACGGCCGTCGGCTTCCAGGCGCAGCACCCGGACGTCGTCGTGCCGCGGCTCCAGCGACGCCGCCGCGCCACCGGCGGCCACCGCCGCGGCCGCGGCCGCCACCGGGTCGGCCACCCGGACCGCCGTGCGCGCGGTGAACAACTCGTTCAGCGCGGCCCGCAGGCCCGCGTCGTCTCCCCCGGCCTCACGGCCCGGCGGCTCGCCGACGACGACCACCGTGCCCCCGCCGCGGACGAACCGGATCAGGGTCCGCACCGACCCGATCGCGAGCACGGGCGTCCGGGGCACCACCACGATCCCGTACGCCTGCTGCCCCACGACCAGCCGCGGCCCGCTCGGCCGGGCGTGCGTCACCAGGGCCGGGTCGGCGTCGAGCGCGCCTTCGTCGAGGAAGTCGAAGTCGATCTGGACGTCTTCCAGCGCGTGGGCGGTGGTGAGGAACGCCGTGTCGAGCTCGGCCATCGCCGGGGTGTCCTGTGTGGACTCCGCGGCGCGTTGCGGCTGGAGCAGCGCGGTGCGGGCACGGGCGGGAGCGCGGCACGCCTCCATCAACCGGCCGATCCAGTCGTTCAGCGGCCCAGACACCGCCCACCACGGGTTGGCCGGCTGGAACGGCGGCGGGTAGACGATCTGGTTCTCGTCACTGAACCGCGCGTGCAGCAGCGTGTGGTTGACCCCGCGCACCGCGAACGCCCCGACCACCTCGCGGACGAACGCCGGTGTGACCTGCCAGCCGGTGCCGCCCATCGCCTCCAGGTAGACGCGCTCCAGCCCGAGCTGGTGCGCGGTGCTGGCCGGCCACCGCGACAGCGTGCGGTGGTAGCCCCGCTGGTAGTGGTCGAAGATCAGGTCGGTGCCCGGCACCTGCGCCCACTGGTTGTTCGTGTTCAGGTTGCCGGAGCTGCGCAGCTGCTCGCCCGGGCCGTACTCGTCCCACAGCGGGTTGGAGATCAGCCGCAGGCCGTGGCCGGCCAGCCACTTGCCCTGGGTCCGGTAGTACGCGGCCGCGAACCGGTTGCTCACCGCGCGCCAGAACACCCCGCGCAGCCGCAGACCGGCGTTGCCGAGGCCGTCGTCGTGCACCGCGGTCAGCGCGATCCCCGGCGACGTCCCGAGTGTGTGCAGTTCCGCGTCCAATGTGGGCGACCACGGAACCGTGTTGAACGGCCCGTCGGCCGAGGCGAGATACGGCTCGTCGTCGGCGAAGCCGCGCAGGACCGCGCCCGGCGCCCACGGGAACCGGCGCACGTACTCCCCCGGCACGGCGTCGACGAACAGCCGCACGGCCTCGTCGTCGAGCAGGTCCAGGTAGGCGCGGCCGGTGCCGGTGGGCGTGCTCAGGTCGCGGACGGTGAACAGGTCCAGCCGCCAGCTCCCGGCCGGGGGCGTCCACGTGCCACCCGCCCGGGCCTGCGCGGTCAGGTCCACCAGAGTGGCGGGGTCGGCCGACGACTCCGGCCGCGCGGCCGCGGCGACCAGCGGCACGCCGGTCGCGGGCAGGTCGAAGCCGTCGAGCGCGGCCACGCCGTCGAACGTCTCCGCACACAGCACCCCGCCGTCCGGGTCGCGCACACTCAGGCTGTCCCACGACGAGCGCTGGGTCGCCACCGCGCGCACCCCGATCCGGCCGGAGGCGTACTTGATGCCGTCGACCGCGGGCTGCGCGACGCCGTCCAGCGTCACGGTCAGGCTCGTCCCGCGGACCCGCACCGCCAGCTCGTGGTCCGCGGCGGGGTCGAACCCCGGGACCGGCGTACCGCCCCGGGTCTGGGTGAACGCACCGCCGGTCTGCTGCCAGACGTCGACGGCGCCGTCGGTGCGCAGGTCGGCGAGAACGCCGTTGCTCTCGTCGGCGCTGCGCACCATGAGCCCGGCGGTGGCGCGTTCGACCCGGACCTTCGCCACGACGTCGTAGTCCTGCCACTGGGCGCCTTCGCGCAGCAACGTCACGCCGTCGCGGGCAGCGGCGTCCACCAGCAGCCTGCCGCCCGACACGGACAGTCCCCGGCTGATCAGCGGCACCGGCGCACCGCCCTCGACGGTCAGGACCTGGTGCCCCACACCCTTGAGCCGCAGGTCGGGCCGCGGCTGGTAGACCCGGTCGCCGACCTTGCCGCCGTCGACGACGAGCCCGCCCGCGCGGCCGCTCGGGAAGTAGTCGTCGTTGAACAGCCACAGGTGCATGCCGTGCCGCTGCGCCTCGCGCAGGGTGAACTCGATGATCGCGAACCAGTCTTCGGTGAAGAACGCCGGTTTCAGCGCGGCCGTGTCGAACGGGAACACGAGGACTTCGTGGATGCCCTTGTCCCGCAGGTCCGCCAGCCCGTCGGCGACGAGGGCGGTGGTGACGGTGCCGTTCCAGAACCACAGCACGGTCGGCCGCGAATCCGGGCGCGGGTCGGCGAAGCGGCCCGCCGCGGACCCAGTATTCGGCGCTGCGTAGGCGAACTCCCACCCACCGGCTGTCCCGGCGACGGCCGCCGCCGAAGCGAGCGCGAGCACCCGCCGCCGGGACAGCCGGAGTTCTCCGCCGATCGTCGTGGCGCGCACCGGGTCGTTCTCGATCACCGTTGATCTCCCGACCGTGTATTGAAACGATTCAAGACACGGCGGAAGCTACGTGACGCGCGTCATACCCGTCAAGAAATGACCGGCAACTTGTCCGGCAGGACAGCCCTATCGGCTCATCGCGTGAGGATCGCCGGGTCGCTCGTGCTGGGACGGCCGTTCTCCACGTGACCGGCCAGGCGGCGCAGGAACTTCGGGTCCTTGTCCGACGTCACGGAGACGTCGTACCAGTTGTTGCTTCGCCCCGTGTCCACCTTTTCGACGGCCCGCGCGCCCGGCCGCAGCTGCCGGGTCGTCGAGCGGCGTCCGTACGCGTCCGTGATCGTCAGCCGGACCGTGGTGGCACCGGTATTGGTCAGGGCCAGCTCGACACACCCGCCGTCCTCGCGGGCACTCACCTCGGGTCCGGCGGCGGTGCCCCGGAACTGCCGCAGGAAGCTGTTCGGTCCGTGAGCCGTGTAGTCGTAACCACCGGAGGCGGGCACCGCGCCGGACAGCGAACGTCCCGCGCCGACGGTGTACGTCCGCGGGTCCGCCGACGGGGACGTCACGACGAACGCCGCGCCCGCCCGGCCGTGGTTGGCGAACGTCAGCGTGAGCTGGTCACCGGCCACGCGC
>Ga0307515_10024508_pt1 | contig 10509 bp, 11 predicted proteins | sample 17_EM_MG_FD_194513 | JGI IMG/M metagenome (GOLD analysis project Ga0307515, IMG submission 194513) | Populus trichocarpa ectomycorrhiza microbial communities from riparian zone in the Pacific Northwest, United States - 17_EM | ecosystem: Host-associated > Plants > Roots > Unclassified | place...
CAGGGACAGCAGGCGTAGGAGGAAGTTCGGCAGGAGCAGCGAGAACGGACGCCGAGAGAGCCAGCAAGACAAAGGCCAGATAACGAGACATTGCGGTGGATAGAATGCGGGTGGCCGGTAGTGAATGAGAGTGTGGAGTTTGTGAAGGAGAGACGACGAGTGACTAGTGGAAGGCGCAGACCGGGGAGACCAACCCGGTATTTATACCAGAACTGTGAGATTCCCCATGACCCTAGGATGCAACCTTGCCCAAAAGCGGAAAAGGACCTACCGTAATAGGCAATCGCTGCACGTGGCGAGCAGCAAGAGGAAAAAAAACGACTAGCCCACGGCGAGGGTCGAACTCGCAGCCTTCAGATTGCCCGCATAAGCTAAGAGTCTGACGCTCTATCCGATTGAGCTACGCGGGCCGGTAACATGACCAGACCTGGGATCATGCCGTGCCGCTAGCTTGTGTTGGTTTTGGACAGGGGATAAGTTGAGCGATCGAAGGAGTGAGCGCTCTCGCTGGAAAGGGGTTATGGGTGGGCGGAGAGGGTGGCAGACTCGAGAGAGGGGATTGGGTGGGGGATGGACTGGGGGTAGAATGATCTCGAAACGGGGATCTGGATCAGGCCAATATATAGAAACAGAGGCGAAACGGACAAAAGCTGGAACATTTATCCGTTTGATACGTGTAATCGCAGATCCCCTCGTGTGTATGTAAGAGGGTTCTGTCGGTGGGTAGCGTGTGTGTGTGTGAGAGCCTGTGTGCGTATGTACTCTATATATCCCTCGCCGCTCTCTTTCCCGAGGCTGAGAGCTCGGAGGTTCCGGTTGTGGTGAGTCACGTTTGCCGTTACGGTGTCACAAAGAACGTGACGTCTCCCGTCGTTGCAGAAACCAACAACGAGGAGTCGACAGAGCGGACGTTTGCCCTCGGAGTGTTCGGAAACGACGCCTGCCTGGATTTGCAGATACAACCCCGGTCGGGTCTCGCCCATCCCCTGCGCCTGCCCCCGCTTCCATCCCGACTCCCTCCGTCCGGTCGCCGTCCGGTGGGTCATCGCCAGTGGACCTGGTCCTCAGCCGAGAAGTCTGTCCGTATATCTCCCTCCTCTCCTCCCGTCTGTGCGTATCTCCCCTCCTCCTCTCCTTTCATCTTCTCAAAAATAAAAAAATGTCCCCCTCCCTAGTCTTTGCCCTTTTTCCCCCCCTCCTCGCGCTCCCCTCCAACCTCTTCCTTTCCCCAACTGACACGCCTTCGCGTCCAGCGTAGCCGACACGAGTCTCCCTCCATTGCTTTCTGAGATCGCGACAAGTCTTTGTGCGTTGCCCCCTTCGACGCGTATCGTTCAACCCTCCACGCCCCAACGTCCGTCCGTGCTTCATTGTCTATCTCACCTCAATACACGCCGACGCCGTACCTTCAGTCTCCCATGAATCCCCCACACGCAAACGGTATCAACCCCGCCCTTCTGGCTGCCTATCAGAATGCCCAATCCCAGCAATCGCAGTCCCAGTTTAACCCCCAGTTCACACCCCAGCAACAGCCCACCCAGTTCCAACAATCTCCCTCAACTCCCTCCAAATTTCCTTACAACGGGATGCAGCAACCTTCTTACCCGGCGATGTACAATGGAACTCCCCAGTTTATGAACCCTGGTGGTGGTGGTGGTGCAGGAAACGCGATGGCTCACGGCTCGATGATGACTCCCGGCCAGGTAGTTCAGGCCGGACTCATGCATCATGGCGTCAACTCCACTCAAATGCTTTCAAATGGTCGCCAACCCCAGCAGATGGTCAACATACCCCAGATGAATGCCGGCCAGATCTACCAGAAGCCTGCCAACACCGTCAACGGTATGAACCTCGGATCCCTTTCCGCCACTGTCGGTCAGCAGATACCCGGGATATCTCCCGCCCATCTCACGCAGCTTGCCGGGATGAATCCCCAGGAACGACAGAAAGCGATGCTATACCTCCAGCATCAACATCAGCAACAGCAACACAGAATGCTTCAGCAACAGCTCGCCTCGCAGAATATCCAGCAAGGTGTTCACCAGACTCCACAACAGACCCAGCAGCAACTACCGTTCGATCGCCCCCCCTCCTCCATGTCTACTCACCAGAGTATGATGCCCCCACCACCCCGTCCGCCAACATCTCTCTCCCGTCCAGGAACGTCCCACTCACAGGGCCCTGGTCAGCCCCCCCAAAACCGACCTCCAAGTAGACCCGGAACTGCTCAACCGATGCCTCAGCCTGGAATGACATTACTGGATGGTTCTCCCGCTGGTATCCTTCATTATCATCAAGGCCACGAACAAGGAGAGATCCCTGGTTCTCCATCTCGAGGTGCCAAACGCAAGCTCAGTGGTTCAAACCTCGCCGGCCAAACTCCGAGGATGGGTTCGCAACCTTTACCGATGGGTGTTCAGAACCTCCAAACTCCAACGATGGATGGTCAACCGGCCATTGGCAATGTTCAATTCCCAGGAATCCCCATGTCCCAACCTCAGCAGATCGCCCAACAGCGTCCTCAATTCCCTGGCGGTTCAAGACAGAGTGTCAATGGCGTCCCGATGATGGGTGGAACTCCTAGTATGCAAATGGGCCCTCCTGCTGCGACCCGAAATCAGATGCCGCAAATGCTTGACGGGACTACAAACATTGTTTCAGATCCTTTCTCGTCGGCAGGTATGCCCAATCTTGCCAATGGGCTCCCTCATCAGGTTCCGACACCACAACTAGGAGGAATCGGCGGTGTGCCTCCCGGTCCGCCCGGCACTCACCCCGGTTCCGCATCCGCCACAACTCAGATGCTTGGCCAGGTGCCACAACACCCTTCCCTCCATGGACAAGGACCATCTGCCTTGACACCTAATCTCGGGGCTCTCCCTCCTACATTAGGTGGTATACCCAGTGGTTCGAACCTTCCCCAGGGCTTACCGGATGCGACGAGGATGAGCATTGGGTCGGGGAATTCCATGGCCAACCTCATGAGCGCAAACACTCCCATGCCCACAAACAAGTTGCCTGGAGCGATGAACAACATTGGAATTGGGCGCCCCGGCTCCATCTCCGCCACCAACTCCATGAGCTTACCTCCCTCGACGCCTGGTTCATCCATCCCTCCCCTCTTCCCTCCCACCAACCCGGCCGCAGGTCCCCGGATAGCTTCTTCGGGTGTGCCTCACCTGAACCCGAAGGTTACCCAAGTCACTGTTGTCTCCCTCGCCGCTTCTGCTACGGAGATCCCGAATCTCTCCAAGGAAGAGATTGAGAACGTAAAACAATGGATCAAGTCTGATAAAGAGCACGAGGAACTCCAGCGTTCAGCCAGGGAGCGCATGACCGAAGAAGTAGCTCGAATTATCCGGAAAGCAGAATGGTGGGAGAAAGATGACCAAGTTCCCATGCCTCCCAGTCGGGGTCGTCGAGACAAGTTCAGTATCGGGCTCTCGGGGGCGAGGGGAGTAAGAAGGAAGGCCGGTCAGCGCATGGGCATCAGACTGTACGTTCTTTTTATTCCATCCTGATTTCCTTGATAAGAGTCTGATCGGGCGTGGAACATGTTGTGACGCAACTACTGCCCCTCTCGCGCCTTTTTCCCTCCACCCGCTTTTCCCCCACTCTGGCCCTTATGGTTTCTGGATTCTTTGATCTAGGCCGAGGAAGATCCCGCTGGAAGATACTAGCCGACCGGAGTTGTTGGTGCCCATTCGGTTGGAACTCGACATCGAACATAATAAGTTGAGGGATACGTTCATTTGGAACTTGAATGGTAGGTTTTTTGTCGGTTCCCAACTATCGTTTCCCCCTCTTCCTTCCTCCTCCCCGTACCCCCCCCCCCTCGATCTTGTTCACCTAGGTACTCACACACAAATACCAGATCCTGTCATCACCCCGGAAATGTTCGCCCAATCCGTGGTTGACGACTACAGTCTCCCACAGAGCAGCGCCTCGACCATCACCAAGACCATTCAGGAGCAGTTGAGTGACTTTAAGGCCCACACAATAGAGTCCGTAGACGATGATGGATTCTTTGGCACGGCCCCAACTCGATCGGCCGATGATGACATCTGGTGGGAACGTTGGAGGAACGGACTCAGGACTGAGAATGGTACGGTCAGGAAGAAGAAGAAAAAGACCAGCTCCGGACCAGGACCGTCAGACCCCACGACGTCGTATATAAAGCCCGAGTCAGTCGAGCGTCCCGTCGCTGATCAAGATCATGACGATAACTCAATGGAGGAAATGAGGATCCTAGTCAAGGTGAGTTAACTGGTCCACGGTTGTGGGTGATGCACGCCCATCTCCTGACCTCACCCCGTTTGGTCACGCGCGTGCTTTGCTGACCCTCGGAATTTCGTCATCAGTTGGACATCATCGTTGGCTCGATCAGACTTGAAGACCAATTCGAATGGGACCTGCACAACGCGGACGGTAGTGCCCCGGAACGTTTTGCAGAGGTATATTGTATGGAACTTGGTCTGAATGGAGACTTCAAGTACGTACTTCCGCCAAGCATTTTTATCCCTCCGTCTTATGTCGATATCTCTTTCCAACCATAGGACCGCTATCGCGCACTGTATCCGAGAACAAGTGCACATGTACCAGAAGTCGTTGTTCCTACTCGGGCATCCCTCAGAGGGTTTGGGTTTCCAGGACGAGGACTTGCGAACTTCCTTCCTTCCCGGTCTTAATGTCACCGCTGCTCGCTCCCTCGATCAGGTCCCCTCCTTCACCCCAGTACTCAACTACCTCAGCGATGGAGAGCTCGAGAGGAACGAAAAGGAACGCGAGAAGGATCTTGCTCGTCGGCGCAGGAAAGGCAATCGCGGGAGACGTGGTGCAACCCTGCCAGACCGAGAAGTCCTCAAGACTTTCCGTACGCCAGCGATTGGGTTCCCAGAGACAGACGCGTCTACGTTCAACAACACGGCCATTACGGCTCCAACCCACAAGCGTGCCGCTGCTACAGCCGCCACCCTCACGATCACAAATATGATTGCGTCCGAGAACGGTGGTCCGGTGTTACCCCCATCAACACCAGTGAACATCCCCGCTACAACGAATGTGCCGGTCCAACAGAAAGACAAGAAGCCGAAGGCCTTATTCAAAGCTCCTCCGGTCCCTCCTTCGGTCTTGCGTCCTCGCGCCCACGTTCAAGCTCCAACGTCGTCAACTGGTATCGCTGGCTTGAAAGTCCCTGCGTCAGCGATCGAGGGTATGTCTACTTCGGCTCCAGACAATCGGGCCGGTGTTCGTGTGATGACCACAAAGAGGACCCGAGAGCTGGAGCGGGAGGCGAGGGAGAAAGAATTCGTCGACGGACAACATCCGAATTTCATTGATGGCGTTTGGCATTGTTCGAATTGCGGTTGTCCGGAGAACATTGCTATTGGAAGGCGGAAGGGACCTCTTGGAGACAAGTCTCAGTGTGGTACTTGTGGTGAGTGTGGCGGGCCATTACCACCCCGTCCTCTGCCGTTACTCACGGTTTCGTTTAGGGAAATACTGGCATCGTCACAGAAGACCGAGGCCTGTTGAGTACAGCACCGATCCCGAGTTCCACCTTCGGCAGCAAGCAAAGGGTGGTAACGACGAAGGGAACTCGAAGGCTGTTGGCTCCAAGAAAAAAAAATCACAAGCTGTCGTGGAAGAAGCCAAGTATGAGGAAGTGGACGTGCCTGAGGACCCGCGAGAGGAAGAAGACGAGGTTGCTCCTACCACCGTTGCCAATGTTGCGAAACTCGAGGCTCAGACTGCTTCTGTCCTCCCTCATCCCCTTGACGACCGACCTTTGTCTCCTGTCTCGACTGCTTCGAGTGCGTCAGAGCCTCCTCTTGTGGAACAAGTCAAGATGAACGGGGGAAGTTCTGGGTATAATTCCAACCCTTCCACCCCAGCGAAGACTACTCGTGAGATATCTGAGCGATCTGAAAATGGTGTCGAGACACTATCCGAGACTCACTCCGCTTCTCGCAGCGCGGGCGCAACGGTATGTGTCCCCGCTCAGACACCCATTGTTTATATAGGATCGTGGCTGACGATCGAGCACGTCGCACAGCCTTCTACTGCACCCGAATGGCTGAAACGAGCGACGGAGAACTTGCGTGCCAAATACCCTGGAGACGAGTTTGATGTTGTCTTGAGAAAAATTAAGGCTGATAGGCCCGCCGACTGGAGAATCAGGTGTCATGACTGTCCTATGATGGTATGGTTAATCACTATCTGGGTATTCTGGACATCCTGCTGAAGACGCGGCTTTAGGTTTATACCACCGGTCCTGGCTCCACACTCTCAAATTTTGAAGTGCATCTTCGTAATCGTAAGCACAGGGAGAAAGTCAAGGAACGACTCGGCCAATAGAATGATTACATGGACATTTCCTGTCTGGGGGAATTCGCACATGTTGTTGTCGCTTGCATCTTGTTTTATCTTTTACCCCCTTCGATTCTCGCGTTTTCTTTGTCTTTCTCTCTAACCTCTCTCTCTCTCTGCTGGTTTCTACTACCATTCTCTTCTTACTTGTCACCACTATCGGTTCCTCTATGTCGTGACCTTATAACTCGGTGTATTGCTATCTTTTTTGTGGAGCTCCGAATATCATTGATGTCTCACAAACTCGGATCGAGGAGGATTTGCAGCAGGCTCAACATTGGCTCAAGAACGGCAGACAGTATGATCTATTGGTGAATTAATAGAATGATATTTAGTGCTCTCCAGCTTGGGCGATATGACCCTCCTTGCTGTTGAGGTAAGCGTCGTGTTTCTTGGCCCACGCGTATGTTGAGTAACCTGCAAGGGCGAAGAGGAAATAGGATTCAGTCGATCGGGGCTGGAATACGTCTCGGTGAGGAATGCGGAAACGCACCGATGACCACCGGAACGATCCAATAGCCAACGTGAGAAGAGAGGCGTCGGTATCCGTTGAAGAGGTAACCCCTGAAAAGGTTCTTGGCGGCACGTTGCCTGAACGGAGAGACAGCTGCGAAAATACCCCGTGCGTGAGGAAAGGCAAAGCGACCCCGGCCAGAGGGTATCACGAACTGTATTGAGTGATTCCTTTTTGGCGGATTGCACCTTCCTTAGCACCCCACCAGAGGCTCTAGAAAAAAAGTGCGAAAGCTGTATCAAGAAACAGTTCCTCGGCGGTGGTTACATTTCCACAAACGCACGTAACCTTTGCCTGTGGAAAAGGGCCTAGTGTTAGTGGAGAGAGTTCTGAGGTTTTTATGTTTGTTTCGTGAAAACATACCGGTTGGTGCGTCACCCCTTACAGCAGCAGTTGGTCTCATTGTGGGAGGGTGTTCAAGGTTGGAGGGGGAGGACAGACGGAAGGACTGGGAGGGAGGGATGATAGTTGAGCGAAGCAGCGAATAGTGTGTCCGAAGTTTCCCGTCCTCGACCCTGGGGTCACGTGTAAACCGTCCCGCCAAACGCGCCTTGACCAACCTCCACATCATCCAAGAAGCACCGTACGTCTCCTTATTCCCTCTCCCACTAGCCAATTACGCTGAACGAGATTATTTTCGCCGCGCAGATGATCACACATGATACATTGTACGCTCTGGCCAACGGCCTTGGAGCTCTTGCCATGGTCACGGTTGTCGCTTACCACTTTGTGGCCGTCAATTCTCAACTGCTCTCGAAGAACAACTCGAACGGGGGACAATCATAAAGCCGTCACAACCGTACGTGCGAGGCTGGTTGGAATGAATGCCGTGATGCTCATGTATCGGTCCAGGTTTCTTCCAGTGTAAATTATCAGTAGAGTAGATACGTGTCCCAACGTCATCGGACTTGTGGTGGTGAAATATCAATAGATACCGAATGTCGATAGATACCTCAAGCATTAATGGGGTAGTGGTAACCTGGGTCGTTGCCACCAAATGGCGCGCAGCGTCGACCCGCCGGGGGTTCGATTCCCTCTTAATGCAGTTGTTTTTTGCTCTCTTTAAAGTGCCTTTTTACCCCACAGCAGACGACCTGCCCCCTCGCAAGCAGTTTAAAGCGAATTACAGAGTGATTTTTGTGGTATTTGTTGGGGGGGGCTAAGCTTGCTTGGTGATCAACTACGAACGGTCGCGCCACGTCCGAGTCCCCACCTCCTCTGAGTCGTCGATGGTCACTGATCTGGCTGGTACCACGTTTCTCTCATCTGTACACTACCCTCACCCACCTCCCCCACTCGACATATGCGTTCAAAACTCACAGAGTCGACCCAGGAAACCGTCCAAGACGAATTTCCAACGAGCAGCAGCTTTGCTACGGTCAGGATGATCCACTCTCCACCTCACGTCCGATCAGCCTCTTTGCCCTCTTCACCTGTCAGTGCCCTCCCTTCACCACCCGATAGTCCTTCTGGTGGTTCTGTCTCTTCCCTGCCGTCTATCGGCTCATCCTTCTTCTACTCGTCTGCTGCCGCCAGTCCCCCTCGTATCCATGCCGCAGACGAACCTCCTGAAGACTACGCGCTACGGCTCGTCATTCCGTCCTTGACTCTCCCCATCACGCTACCCCATCCCTCACCGTACGGTCAGACACTGGGAGAATTGAAGCTGTTGATCCTCGGGGGCAATGGGATCGGCAAGACAACGTTGGCGAACCTACTTCTGGAATCAAACGATGACATCGTGCACGTTTCTGGGTGGGAGGGCAACGTTCTCACCGCTTCTACCGATTGGTTGGACCACGAGGATAACATTGGGCTGGAGAAGTATGAACCTGCTCTGAACGTTCAGATCACAGAGCTTCCAGGTTACGATCTCCAGGGAGATGATGTAAGTCGATTGCAATCCCCCCCGCCGATTCGACCTAGCGCACCGTGCTGATCGCAGTGTTCCTTCAGATAACTGCCGTCGTAGATTCTGTGCTGGGTCTAATACATGCACAATTCAAACCCGTTCACGATCTCCTTAACCCTGATGTTCCTCCCTCCTCAACGCTCGTCAACCTCCTATCTTCTCCATACACGCCCTTCTACACCGCTCTTATCATTCTCACTTCGACCTCCCCCACTCACTTCGACACCTCCCTGGTCGATCAACTCAGCCCACACATCCCCATCATCGCGCTCCCACCTTTCCCTCCATCCAGACGTTCATCACAACACCTCTCTTCTTTCCGTCCCGCAAACTCGGCTGCCCTGAGATCCCACCTTTTCCGTTCACCAGAGACGCTCGCATGTCTTCGAATGGAAGCTGCTGATCGCTTTCTCCGTTGGCGAGAGGTTCACCGCGTACACAACGCATTAACCCTATCCGTCCCAGCCACTTCCCCCGGCTACCTTAAGGTCCACCCATCCTCCCCTACCAAGATTAGGTGGAACAAAGCAGATTGGGAAGCGGAGTGGGATTATAAACTATCGAAAGAAGTTTCCGATCTTCACACCTCGACGCTCCCTCCACCTTCCCCTTCCAAATCCCCTAGCCCGAGTAACTCGAGCAATTGCGTCGCGTACTACTCCCCAACGGCCTTTGATCCCCTTCACCTACCGTCAATCTTCATGTTCTCCTTGTCCCTCTTGGCTCCCCTGCGTTACCGCATTTTTGGGGAACCAATGGAGACCCTCGACGGTTCCACGGCCACGACGAAGAGCGTCAAATCCGTTAATTGGCGTATCTTGGGGATCGTGGGTGCGTTTTGTGCAGGGATAGGACTCGGCGTGTTAATCGCCACTTAACGGGCTCCCCGTCGTACCCCTTCCGCCCCTTTTATCATCTATTCGCACCGTTAATGATACTCCCGTTGCTGTTTCCTACATGGTCCACAGTCGCGTTGCTGCCGCACCGGCCGGGTTGTTCATAGCTACTGCACTGTCGCATCCCTTGCATGCTTTTCCCATCCCTCACGAGTTATATGAAATATATGACCTCATCTTTATGCACCAGATTGAACCGTGGACATGCCAAGTACGGCATCGATGAAATGTGATTACGGATTCTGTGAAAGCAAGCACAAACACAAGAAGCTGACAAAAAAAAAAAAGAACCCCTCCTTCATCCGAAATGGTCAGCTACGCATAGCGTCATGTACTCCTTTTGAACGTCCTCTAGGACCTGGTCTTCCAAGATCTCGACGACGATCACTTCCGCGTCCGAGTCGATGCTCCTTATGATCCCCTGTTTCCCAGAGAGCGGACCCATGAAGATCACCACCGTCGTCCCGAGATGCGCTGGGTAAACGGGATGCAGGTACTTGACCGGTATCGAATTGGTATCTGTCGCCTGCACTCCGTTTTCCCACAGGGCGACCGTCGCGCTGGCTTCGGCGTCGAACTCGTCCCGAGGGATGGTAACATCCAACAGTATGCACTCTTTCGTCTCCAACCGCCCATTGAACCAGTCCTCTGAACCGCGGACCTTGAGTATCGGTTTATTTCCGATCAGCTTGTCCTTGTATTTGATAATCCATTCTCCAGGCAATTCTGAGCGAAGCGTGAGGACATAGACGCAGGCAACCCTCTCAAAAGACTCTCGTACCATCTTCCAGAGAGTCAAAGACTCCAGGTGTCTGTGC
>Ga0307515_10024509_pt1 | contig 10509 bp, 7 predicted proteins | sample 17_EM_MG_FD_194513 | JGI IMG/M metagenome (GOLD analysis project Ga0307515, IMG submission 194513) | Populus trichocarpa ectomycorrhiza microbial communities from riparian zone in the Pacific Northwest, United States - 17_EM | ecosystem: Host-associated > Plants > Roots > Unclassified | place...
TTTTACCATATTGCAAGATTGTTATAGTCTAGCAAAATGATCCTGATTTGTAATTGTTGCCGCTGCATTTTGCTGTATTTTTTTTTTTATTATTTTTTTGGTTTAGCAATTTATCCCTAGACTATTGTTGTCCAATATGCCATTATTGATGTTTCCTTTTATGGGATGAGATCGTTAAAACTAGTTGATTGTTGTCGTGTTAAAAAACTAATTTAATTTGAAAATTTAAGTTGTTAGGTAATGTTTCAAGATATAATTTATATTATTCTCTAACACATTCTATCAAATAAAAGTCTTTGAACTTGAAACTTACACAGACTCATATTACCTTATACTTAATTTTTATCAAATAAATAAGAATACTGGGATTCAAACTCGTGACTGTTTGGTTATCAAGATTTTAATATCATATCAAGAATAATTTCAATCTAAAAATTTAAATTATTACATGTGTGTGTGTTATTACAACATGATTTAACTAACCTTGTAGAAATTGATCGCAATTTCATATATATGAGTATGTGAAAATTATAAAATATTTGGCTAATATTCTAACCAAGATTGTTGCTAGTGGAGCCTTGAGGGGGAGTGTTGACGTGATCTATTTAATATCCTTGTTAATAGGAATTTATGTTAAATCAACTATTTTATATTGTAGCTAAGTAACTATTATATTATAACAATATAAGAATAAATACAATAAGATATGTTCTGTGTATTTGCAACTTTATTTTCTATTGTTAATTCTTTTTTTATTATTATTTTATTGTTATTTATCTTTAAATTATGACGATGGTTGTTTTTTAAAGTATTTTTTACTTAAAAATACATTAAAATAAATATTTTTATTTTTAAAAAAATATTTTTAATATCAGTATATTAAAATAATTTAAAAATACTAAAACAAATTAATTTAAAAAAAAAAACACAAAAATAAAACTTGCTCAAGTAAATATATTGCTGCAAGGAGAGAATTGTCCTCTGACATTCTTAAAATAACAAAGCAGCCCTTCTGTCATGTGATGCAAAAAAAGAGTTTAGCAACCAAAGAAAACCTATATATATACACACACACACTATCTATCCTCATCCCAATTTCTTCTCCTCTTAGAACCCTGATCATCATCGTCATCATCAAATACAGGAAATTCTATAATTAACTGACGAAAGATCTACATCCATAATAATAAAAACTTGATTTCTGCAATATTGTAGCTGAATGTGTACCGAGCCATGAAGGGACTTTTCAAGCCAAAACCCCGGACGCCTGCGGAGCTTGTGCTCCAAGCACGGGACCTTCTCAAGTTTCTCGACCAGAATACCGAGACTCGCGAACGCAAACGCGAGGAAAAGGTGCGTACGTTTATATAAGCACCAGATGTTTTCTATATTGATTTATTGCAAGTATATATAATGCATGGGATATTAATTAATTGCAGATGTCTGAGCTGAGTAAAGTAATTCTGGAGATAAGGGTAGTTTTATTTGGGAATGGACAAGCAGAGCCGAATCCTGATGCTTGTGCACATTTGGCTCAGGACTTCTTTAAGCATGACACTTTCCGCCTTCTCATTCTTTCTCTCCCAAAACTCGACTTGGGGGTAACCTACCCCATCAACCAAATTTATGCTTTCTTTTTTTATGATTCAATTTTATTTTTATTTTTTGATTTTCATGACATCTTGCCCACCCTTTATTGATCCCAGGCACGTCAAAATGCTACTCATGTTATAGCAAATTTGCAGAGGCAACGAGTTAGCGGGCGCTTGATTGCTTCCGAGTATCTGGAAAATAATTTAGACCTTATGGATATTCTGCTGCCTGGGTTAGTAAATAAAATGAGTTTTTGCTGTCAAGAAGTCAGATTTCAGATTTATTTTTCTTTCTAATTTCCTGGTAATATGGTTAGTTATGAAGACGGTGAGATTGCTATAACATATGGTGCAATTTTGAGGGAGTGCATACGCCATCAGATTGTGGCAAGGTAATCATTACTAAGCTTTATATGATCTGGGAATTGCTTCTTTGACTCCGTAAAAGCATATCAGCAATTGTTAATCAATGATCATTAACCGTGTGTTTACTGCCTAAGGTTCAGATTTTGTTCCTGATCAGTGTATTCGGGGACAACGGTGGAAGGTTTATAGTTGAAATGAACGCAGGATTAATTCTTTGCTGTAGAGAACTTGAGTGCTAGTCTTGTTGTTGATTATTTTAAAAAGTATGACTGCGAGTTTCTGAGTTCCTAGGCATACTTGGCCCTCCTAAACGCATATTATCGTTTGGATTAAAATTCAAACTAGTAATTAGTATGTGGTTTTGTCTTACAATCATGCATATAAAAAACTTGGTTAAGAAAGCTCATGAAGATATGCAATGTCTCCAACATCGAACAGTAGGAGTTGCAGAACCTAGGAGGTAATTAATCACTAGCTTTTCTTACAGCATATATGTTTTACCAGTTGGAAAACTTGTACCAAAAGATTATGCTATGCATTTTGTGCGTCTTCCCTCAAATAGAGAAAGTTAAATAAATTTAAGATATCATAGGTGAATGCCAAGGTTGGATTTTCGTTTTTGCGTTTATATTGTGTATATAGCCAAACCAAGCTGGCTTCAGAATAGTCTAAAATGGCTTCCTGCATTAGCACAAATAACGTGATAGATCTTAATAACCTTTATTGATTTCTCAGGTATGTATTGGAAACAGAGCACCTGAAGAAAGTTTTAACTTATGTACAGATTCCAAATTTTGACATAGCGTCAGATGCTCTGGCAACTTTTAAAGTTAAGTATGTTTAATATCTCATTTTATTATTTATGTTCTTGCATCTAAAATTGATGTGCGTATCCTGCAGGCACACAACTCCTGCTTGAATTCTTCATAGGCTTAAGAAATTACCTATTTGCTGTGACATTTGATCCAGTAATGCATATTTGCTAATCCTTCTTGGAAGCCTTTGCTGCTACAGCTCTTACCAAAATAGTATTCACGTAGAAGATAAATTTGCAGGATTGGCAACTTCAGGATAAGTTTGTTTCAGGAACATGATTTCTACAATTGTTGATTGAGACCTGAGTAGGCAAAAAAAAAAACCTTAGATCTCCATAATAATCAATGTTTCTTCATTGTTTTAGTACTGTCTTCACTAGCTTCTTCCTGTGGGGTTGGGTTCATGCTTCTAGCTCAAATGTCCTACCATTTATCTATCCACCATCCTATGGCCTTGTCAGGTTTAACCAGAATAGTTTGTGTTTGGATCTCTAGACGTACACAATAACTTCTTTATCTACAATGCACACTCTAATTAAGATTTAGTATGCCAGTGCTATCATTGATATATCGTTATATTTTCCTAATGCTGTGCATGGAGCTTGTACTTTTGGTACTATTACGATATACATGTATTCTAAAGTTATCCTTCTTGTATCCATGTCATCCTTCGCTTTATGTTTCTAATTTTAAGAGTATTTTTACTGACCCACTGCCACATTTATACAGGAGCTCCTGACAAGGCATAAATCAACTGTTGCCGAATTTCTTTCTGTAAATTATGACTGGGTAAGTGGTGTCATCAGTATCTGCTTTCTAGTCCTGCATGGTTTTACCTACTTCCATATATTACAGCAACTCGTAATGTTTACTCTAAGAACATGAATAGTGGATGATGCAATACAGCTGACTGTAAGCTAGTTTTATCTTTAGAATCAACAGCATTATTTAAGGCATTGAACTGGAGGTAGATGCAAGAGATATATCATCATTATCGTCATTCATCCCTTGCATGTCCATAATAATGATCTTTTTAAACAATATTGTTCCTAGGATTAGAGGAACTTCATTAACAACTGATGTAAGCTTGTTAATTTTTATTTTTTTTTTCCTCTGGATTAGAAAGATATCCCTTCAACAATAATGGACCCAGCTAAAATTTTAACTGATAGAGTTAGTCAGCAAGAGCTTTTTAAGATTTCCATATGAAAAGGATGGCATCGTAGAAAGGAGGCTGCTGACTGCCAAGAACAGACTGTGCTTGATGCATTGGACTAGGCAGTTGTTGTAGTTCTATCATTCATCCCTATAGTAAATAGAGTAATGATTTGTAAAACAATTTTTTTAACGAAAACTCACATGAAAATAAATGATCAGAAAGTTGAGACTCAGAGTATCCCTATTGCCACTGTCTGTGTTCGTAATGTTTTTGTTACAAAGATTTCATTGTGCTGAACATTATCGGTATACTATTGTTGCTAGGATCAATGGAACTTCATTAATAGCATCTGTAAAATTGTTTACTATTTATTTGTGGATCAAAGATCACCATTCTACAATTAAAAGTTCAACTGATTGAGTTATGTAGATGAGCTTCTTAAGTTCACTCATCTGAAAAAGGATGAAACTGTGAAAAAGAGGCTGCTGATTACTCACAACCGCGAGCATTAACAACAACTATGGGCATTGTTATAATTTATACTTGCAAAATACCTGTTTGAAGTGGTATCAATCAATCTGTAGAACAAGACCATTGTTGTTGGCATGTCACTTGGTGGTGATACTTATTCTGTGATATCGGTACATCTCCATGTTGATGGTGTGATTAAATATATCAACACTAAACACTAGGGGAATAGCTTTGATACTTAGTTACTTTCTTACATTTTTCTTTCCATTTTTGAATTACTACCAATATCTAATGTGCCTCCAAAATTTTCCCTTGTTCCAGTTTTTCCAAGAATACAATTCACAATTGCTAGAGTCTCCCAGTTACATAACCAGACGGCATGCTGTCAAGGTAATATAAATTTCACAGGAACAATCTACTCCTTGCATTATTTATTGTAGTTTTTCATTTGATAAAATCATCCTTTTTCCAAGTGTATTTATATACATTTTCTGTAAAAATGTTAAAAGTTGTAAATGCCTAAATCTCATTACTGGGAATTAATAAGTGCAACTGCTAGCACAAAAAGGTAAAATAAAGTGAAAGTAGGGAACTCCTTTATCAATTTTTCTTTTCTCTGAAGGGTTTTGCTTTATTTCTTCTCTCAAAAAATCAGAGATATTTGTTAAGGAGAAATAGAATACAATATATTTTCTGACAGCATATAATCTGCTTCAGCTATTGGGAAACATGCTACTTGACCGCTCAAACTCTGCTGTGATGGTTCGGTATGTGAGTTCATTGGACAACATGAGGATCTTGATGAATCTTTTCAGGGTCTCTCTCTCTCTCTCTCTCTCTGATTTACTATATTTGCTCACAGCATTTCCATGTGTTCTTATAAAAATCTTTTGTACTTGTATTCCACTATAAATTTTGGTTCATCCATTTCAGGATCCAAATAAGACAATGCAGCTGGAAACCTTTCATGTGTTCAAGGTAGGTAGTGTAGTAAGATATTTGGACATTTTTCTTCTTTTATTAATCTGTCTAATTTTAATCAACTTCTATTTTCCCTTAATTGGTAGTTATTTGTAGCAAATCAAAATAAACCTCCTGAGATCATCAGTGTACTGGTTACAAATAGAAGCAAGCTTCTTAGGTTTCTAGGCGACTTCAGCATTGATAAAGGTAAAAATGATATAATTAGACAGTGAAATTCTTGAGATTTTAGCCCTCATTGCTTTTATACTAGATTGCTAATGATATGCTGCTTCATTAATTTCAGGGGATGAACAATTTGAAGCTGACAAAGCTCAAGTCATCAAAGAGATTGCCACTCTAGAAATCAATGATCGTTCATGCACAGATGCACATGATTGCGAGGTTGAATCTTAAATTTCCCTTTGATTTACAACAGTTTTTGCATTTGAAAACTGTTTAGAATCTAGTTTATGTTTATCAATGGTCTTTGTTATATCTGCTTGGAATTGTACAAGAGTTTTCCTATTTCATATCGATATACGTTGATTCTGTTTAGATATAAAACGTCTTCCAAGTATTGCTCCTCAAGTCAGACTGCATTTCAGGTGCTATTGCTCTGTTTCTTCCCCTCGTTAAGTAACATGAAAAGATTGTAGCAAATGCCTTGGTCTGCATTTGGATGCATGAAGTTATATTGAGCTTACTGGCTTCTTGCTGTTTTTTATCATGTTCTTGTCAAATTGGTTTTCATGATGTTTTTCAATAACTAACTGGTTTTCCGAAATAAGTTTTACGGCATTTTTCAAAACGAAATTTGTTTTTTCACAGCTTTCGACCTTGTGCTTCAAATTTTGTTTGAAACGTTCTTCTATGCCGGCATGATAGTGCCCCGATCATAGCCAGATTTTCCATTGCATGACCCAGAGAATGACAAATGGCATCTAGAGCTCCTCTGGAGGAGGCCCTCTAAAAGGAGATACTCTTGCTCTTACAATTCATTCACTTGCTATTCGGCCATGGTGGACTTCGTTTTTAGGGCCATGACTAGGCCTACTAATTTTACATTCCCTGTACAGATATTACCTACAAAGCCCGGCATATCAATGGTTGCTTTTTGTTTACAAATATTTTAAAAAATTAATTTAAAAAAAATATTTTTTTAATAATGTTTTTCTACCACACAAAAGTAAATTGTGTGTTTTCGGATCAGTGATAAGTTTGATAATGAGTTGAGACAACCCAGGTATACAAATAATTCAAGTATTTCTCGAAAAAAGACTAACAGTAAGACTATTATAGTTGTAAAACACGACCAAATAACAGAAGTACAAGCATATATATATATATATATATATGTGAGATCGAAAACAACTAGCATCAATCATCGTATAACAAAATGCCAAAAGAATGAAAATAACAAGAAAAGCTCACTAATGGACATCTAACTATGTGTATAACATACAACACAGAGCCTGTCAATGCTAGATCATCAGCTACGCAGTCTGCTGTACCCTGGAACCATATCCATTAACTCCATTAACATGCTTATCAGAACTTGCTGTTTTCTTTCTCTTGATGACTATCAGCCAAGTAACTGCTTCCAATACAACAGCAACAGATCCAAGAAATATGAGAACACCAATATAGGCCTTTTTCCAGTTCTTCTCGCGGTCCAAAGCTTCAAATCCCTCAAAGATGTTAACAATGCTCAGAATCACGGTAGTATATCCAATGGTGTGGTGGTATATGTTCCAATACAGTCTGTATTTGTGGTCTGGCTTGGGCCTCAAAAGCAAGGCTAACACCTGCAAACAGGGCAGTGCATTATTTGTTAGAAGACTTTTCACATTACTTGTCTAGAGATCACATCAGTTTTTGTGGCAGAGGAGAGAGCTAGAAAAAAAAAATCTTTTTCGATTCAGTTTTTTGTCTTTTGAAAAGACTGCGAGGCTGGACGGTTCGAGTGACGATGAAGGGAAGAAAGAACTTGCAAACAGGTTCCCTTCTAGATGCCGCCCGCAGTTGATGACTTGGAAAGATCCCACATTAAAAGAATTGCGTGTGCTCGAAAACAAAATCAAGATTCAACGGGACACAAATGCTGACTTTTTAGGCATTAAAGACTTTCCTTAGGCATCCTTTGATGTGGAAAGAAATCTAAGAATCCCATGGCAGCAAAAAAATCCAAGGGTTTTTAATGATGGTTTTTCAGGTCTCTCTTATTCGAAGTCAAATGAAGAACTGTGTGGTGACATTTTAACTACTGTTTCGAAATCAAAAGTTTTCTGGGCTTTTGAATATATTACACAAGGCAATTATATTCTCAAAAATGAATACTTTTTTCAACAAATATGAAAAAGAGTCACCAACTAACAATCAAGACCCAATTAATTGCTGTTTAGGTAAATAAAAAGTGAAAATACCTGAAGGGTTCCAAGGGCAAAGATGGTTATGCCAAGCTTTCTATGGGTGTTGTAGGTGATTCCAGGACTATCGCTGCCCAGTTTAATACCAGTTGCCCATCCAGCAACCCCAACTGCGTAACCAGAAGTTTGGCAAATAGCATGCAGGTAAAACCATGCTGGGCCTGCTGACTTGAACACCTTAAGGTACCTAGCTATAATGATTCCCACGGGCATAAGGATTCCCCAACTCACTGCGTTTAACACTCCATGAACCTGAAAAAATCAATTTCATTCACCTTTAGAATAATTATTTAAGCTGAATTCATGTCTAGCAAGCATCCTATACCAACAAATACTGCATAATTAATTGACCATCCACTTACATTTCTCTTGCGGGCTTTTGAGCTAGTTCCTCCTCCAGTTGAAGTTGCTGTTCCAGAAACAAAATTCACAGTCCCCACTGATTGCATATTTGGTCCAGTGGTAGAATGTGGACTAGGACTACCTCCACTCAGAGGACCTTCTTGCCAAACTTGGTTGGTCGACACCAAGCTAGCAGAAAGCTGAAGTGTTGCAAAAATTATCATATCCCGTCCTGTGTACTCTGCACTAATATTGCGAACCCCAAAACTCAAGCTAGCAGGTTGCATACTTCCGGATGCATCTACTTGGGTTGTGTAAAAACGCATGGTGCTATTGGATTGTTGGTAAGCTACAAGAGCCTGTGAACCAGCCATTCCTTGCCTAGTGGGATTTAGAGCCCATGCAATCCAATTAGTTGTTGATGCTCCAGTTTTGCGAAATGCAATATCAGCTGTCATGTTTGATGGGTGGTAGGTCCAGTGAAGGGAACAGTTCAATTGAGAAAGGTCATTACAGGCGCTGTATTCTTGGCTGTTAGAGAAAGAGTAGTTACCGCAACTTTGAGCTAAAGATGAGACAGGCAAGGAGATCAACAGGAAGCAAGAAAACAACAAAGTTGTTGTTAAGGATTTATCCATGATTGTTTGCTTGGTACTTGTAGAAGCAGGGATGATGAGATATGACTATAGAGAAATTATGAGCCCTTTTTCTTTCCTTCTTTCAAGGACAAGCAAGTTCTCAGTGTTTGGCTATGGCGCACCAAAATAGCACAAAGTACTGAAACTGTTTCCCCTGATGAGGTTCTGGTTTCTCTGAAAGGGTTGCACAGAGTTTTAGATCCAGAAACTTGAGATTTATAGGATTCTTCTTGTAAGAAGAGAGAGAGGTCCTTCGAGGAACTGTCAACAAGGGGGAGTGGGCCCCCTTACACATTGTTGGATTTTGGAATGGTCGAGTTTTCTTGACTAATTCTTCCAAGAATAGTTCTGTATATTGTTTTAAATTCTTAACATGTGTGAACATAAAATAAAAATCTCCTAAGAACAAAATGAGAATCAAGTCAAAAGAATAGAAAAGGTCTCGGAAAAAACCTCAATTTAATCCCTAATGTATTATTTATTATCAAGATTAGCATCAAAACTTTTGATTTCATCAATCTTACCCTAAACATATTTGATATTTTAGATGATGTCACCTCTAAGTCCCAAAAAATTTAATTTTTTTTTTTTTTTTTGCTAAAATTTAATATGGTTTGCATGTTTTGGATTGTTTTGATGTGCTGATGTCAAAAATAATTTTTAAAAAATAAAAAAATATCATTGGCATTTATTTCGGCACAAAAGGTTATTTGAAAAGCAACCGCTACCACACTACCAAGCACCCTCTAAATCCATCTACGATCGGTTATAGTTAAATACTAGCTCATTAGTCCGGCTACACAATGGATCGTAATAAAAAAATATCAAGTATATTTAAGCGTTAGACACCGTTTGTTTTGTATATGTTTTGGATCGTTTTGATGTGCTGATATCAAAAATAATTTTTAAAAAATAAAAAAACATCATTGACATGCATTTCGGCATGAAAAGATATTTGAAAAGCAACCGCAACCGCAACCATACTGCCAAACAGGTTCTTAATAACGTATTTTCTAAATAAAATAAATTGTAGATACTTCAATCTAATACTGAGATGAAAACAAATTAAAAAACTTAATCCTGAATTAACTCAATATTAAAATATCAAATTAGAAAATTTTAAGAACTTGACTATTTCAATCTATAATAATTTATGAACAGTAAAAACGATGCCGTCCTTGGATGTATAACAAATTGCGCCACATGCTGCTTTGGTTAGGAGGGTGTGTTGTATATTTCAAACTCTTGGAAGTTTCTTCCAACTACTCTCCATGTTCACACGCGCTTTTCTGGACCCATAAACTTCCAAGAAGCTTGCAGGAAGCCCTCGTAATTATTTGCAAAGTCAATTCCAAGTTCTCAACATTTCACCAACCTTCCGTGGAAAAATTCCATTAAAAACAAAAGACGAAAGAGCATAGACCGCGCCAATTTTTTTTTAGGTCAGTGTGATTACAGTTATTTTTTAAATTTTTGTAAAATATTTTTTATTTAAAAATATATTAAAATAATATTTTTTTATTTTTTAAAATTTTATATATATAAATATATAAAAAATTAATATGAAAATATAAAAAATAATTTAAATTAAAAAATATTTTAAAAAAATACTTTTAAAATATAAAAATAATCACTCTCAGTTGTCTTCACATGGGATTTTCTTTTTCTTTTTCTTTTTCTTTTTTGAATTATAAACAAAACTCTCCGTCATTCGCCGGCTTGCGATGAGGTTACATC
>Ga0307515_10024511_pt1 | contig 10509 bp, 10 predicted proteins | sample 17_EM_MG_FD_194513 | JGI IMG/M metagenome (GOLD analysis project Ga0307515, IMG submission 194513) | Populus trichocarpa ectomycorrhiza microbial communities from riparian zone in the Pacific Northwest, United States - 17_EM | ecosystem: Host-associated > Plants > Roots > Unclassified | place...
TTCGATGGCCAACGGCAGAATCTGTTCCGCCGCCGCGCGATTCGCGAGCGAGTAGTCGACTTGAATGAAATCCAGCCGATGCTTCTTCATGCTCTCCAGCATCTGTGGATATTGAGCGGCGTTGGAAGTGGTGATGCCGATGTAACGAATCTTGCCGTTTTTCTTGAGCTGCTCCAGCACCGGCAACAGCTCGTCCACACCCGTCAGGTTATGCACCTGCAAGAGATCGATTCGCGGCGTGCGCAGATTCTCGAAGGACTTCTGCAACGTCGCTTTACCCTCGGCCAGATTGCCGTTCGGGGCCGTCACTTTCGTAGCAATGAAAAGCTTCTGGCGATTGCCGATGCCGGCGACGAGCTCGCCGATGACGGATTCGGAGCGCCCGTATGCCGGAGCTGTATCCACCACAGCAGCGCCCAATTGCGGCATCCGTTCGAGCACGGCCCGCCGATCCGCAATCTCATCGGGTGCGGTGACGCTGTAGTTGTTCGTGCCGAGGCCGATAACGGGAAGTTTCTCACCCGTCGCCGGAACGGCTTTCGTGATGAGCGTGCCTAGCGTTGTGTTTTTCGACTCGGCTGTAAAACCCGTACTCGCCGACCAAGCTGCACCCGCAACGATGCCACTCTGGATGAGCTGGCGGCGGGAAAGCCTTCGTATGAACTGCTGCGCCACGGTTGATCTCCTTTCAATCCCGTGAGCGATATTGCCGTGTTTTGAAGGGGCCGATCAATTACTCCGCGTGAATGCCACCGAAGCGACGCAACGTAGCCTGCGACACAGGCGCCAGCGGCCCGGCTAATGTCTCGGCAAACTGCGCCACATGCTGCTCGGCGCTTTGAAACAGCAAGCGATAAAGGTCTCGGCAAAGCTCATAAGCCTGCGTGCCCACCCAATCGTCCGGGAGCAGGGCACGCGGCAGCAAGGGATCGCGCAAATGAATCTTGCGATACTCATGAATCAGCAAAGTGCGCACGACAAAGGCCGTCTCCCAGCTCAACGACTCGCCGCCCCCGGTGGAACGCTTTACCTCGCCTGAGGAAGCGCCCGCGCGCCTCGGCCGCGGTTTGGAGCCGGGGCCAGCACTGCCGGCACGCGGTATTGCGTCACTCTCGTGAAATCTGCCGGTACCATTCGCAGCCAGAGCATCACGCTGTTCCACCGCACCTTCCAAAACCGGCGTGAAGCTAGCGACAAATTGCGAATACCGGCGCCCGAGATCGGATAAATCCCACCCGGCCTTCACCAGCTCGTGATTGCCACGCTTGTTCGCATCCGTACCGCGCAACAGTACGATCACTTCGCTGCCATTCAGCTTGGCAAGCCTCGCACGTGTTTCATCGATGCTCCGGGTCGGATGCGCAAACATTCCGGCGCTGACTTGTCCAAACCCCAACCATTGAAGCTCATCGCGAATCCTCTGCCGATGCGCCCGCGCTGTCTCCGGCAACCACAAGAGTGTCCACGATCCATCCCAATCCCTTGGACTATCCGCATAGATTCTCTGCGTAGCCTCCGCAAACCGCGTCCGACCTTCCTCGGTCAACCGATACTCGCTCTGCCGCCCCGACCGTTGCGATTCCAGCCACTTATCCTGCGCGAGCCTCCCAACAGACGTTCGCACCAGCCGCTCCGTAACTCCAAACGGCTGCGCCAAGCGAATCAAGCTCCCCAGCGTGATCGCACCCCCGCGCGGCGCAATCGAATCCCCCAACACCGTAACGATGAGTGACCCCGCCCGCAGCGGCCGCTGGCGGCGAAACCGCGCAACCACCACCCGAGAAGCCGACACCAATTTCTCAGCCATCTGTGATCTACCGATCCGAAACGACACTCAACACCGAGTAGCGCCTTGAGCACGCAAACCTCTCCCCAGATAGTGCCAGACTTAATGACACACAAATAGTTGCCTACACACATTTCTTGTGTCAGATTGCATCCTGGTTTTCGATCCGGTTTTTCGGAAGTAGCGGATGTATACACAAGGCCTAGATTCCCTCGACAAATCCTGCGTGCACACCGTCTCAACGGATGCCACCACGCTGGAATCCCGCTTCCAAGCCAAAATCGATGCGGACGAAAAAATCGAGCCCAAAGATTGGATGCCCGATGCTTACCGCCAAACGCTGATTCGGCAGATCTCTCAGCACGCCCACTCCGAAATTGTCGGCATGCTTCCCGAAGGCAATTGGATCACGCGCGCCCCGAGTCTTCGCCGCAAAGCCGTCCTCATCGCCAAAGTGCAAGACGAAGGCGGCCACGGCATGTATTTGTATAGCGCCGCCGAAACGCTCGGCATCTCTCGCGACACGATGATGGAGCAGTTGCTCGCCGGTACCGCCAAGTACTCGAGCATCTTCAATTACCCCACGCCAACCTGGGCAGACGTGGGCGCCATCGGCTGGTTGGTCGACGGCGCGGCCATCATGAATCAAGTGCCGATCTGCCGGTGTTCTTATGGCCCTTACGCACGTGCGATGGTGCGCGTCTGCAGAGAAGAAAGCTTCCATCAGCGACAAGGCTTCGAAATCATGCTCACGCTCTCGCGCGGCACGGTAGAGCAGCGGCGCATGGCGCAAGACGCCTTGAATCGTTGGTGGTGGCCATCGCTCATGATGTTCGGCCCAAGCGATGGCGAGTCGAAGCATACCGCGCAATCCATGCGCTGGAAGATTAAGCGCTTCACGAACGATGAGCTGCGCCAGCACTTCGTGGACGTGACCGTTCCCCAAGCCGAGTTTCTCGGTTTGAAAGTGCCCGACCCCGCGCTGCGCTTCGATACAGCGACCCAGCACTACGAGTTTGGCGCCATTGACTGGACCGAATTTCAAAATGTGCTCAAAGGCAACGGCCCCTGCAATCGCGAAAGACTCGAAGCTCGTAAGCGGGCATTCCAGGACGGCGAGTGGGTGCGCGAAGCCGCGATGGCGCATGCGGAAAAGCAGCGTACGCGCGCGAAAGCGGCATGACAGCTCAAGCAACGCAGCGGCTTGCGTGGCGCGATTCCTGTGGTAGCGAACGAATGCAGCGTGACGAACGAAACAACGCCGCCGCATCGATGCGCGCTTTCCGCAGCAACGCGCGATCGCTCGTAGGTGATCGTCGCGACCGTACTCGTGCCGAAATTCCGCACGGTGCACCCCGATCGAAGTCACAGATCACGTCGTCATCGCCGCAAGTGCGGTCCCCTTTCAACGGAGATCAATCATGAGCTCGCCCAACCCTGAAACAAAAGGCGAGTGGCCTCTATTCGAAGTGTTCATCCGCTCCCGCTCGGGTCTCGAGCACAAACACGTGGGCAGCATTCACGCGGCCGATGCACGCATGGCGATCGAACATGCGCGAGATGTGTATACGCGCAGGCAAGAAGGTGTGAGCATTTGGGTCGCTCGCTCAACGGACATTACGGCCTCGGATCCTGAAGAAGCTGAATCTCTGTTCGAGCCCGCGCGGGATAAGGTCTACAGACACCCGACGTTCTATGCCATTCCGGATGAGGTGAAGAACCTGTGAGCACGCCGGATCCCGCGCTGCTGCGCTTTGTTCTGCGGCTGGCGGACACCAGTCTCGTACTCGCGCAACGGCTCGGCGAGTGGGTGGGGCATGCACCCGCACTTGAGGAAGACTTGGGACTCGCCAATATTTCGCTGGACCTATTGGGCCAGGCGCGTTTCCTCTTGACGTACGCCGGCGAAATCGAAGGCCGTGGACGCTCCGAAGATGACCTGGCCTTCATGCGCGACGGCGCGGATTTTCTGAATCACGCGCTCGCCGAGCAACCGAATGGCGACTTTGGCCGAACCATTGTGCGGCAGGTGCTCGTGGATGCTTTTCAACTCGAGCTGTATGAAGCGCTGCAAACCTCGAGCGATACTCGCCTTGCGGAAATCGCGGCCAAGGCGGTCAAGGAAACTCGCTATCACTTTCGCTACAGCGCGGGCTGGTTGATCCGTCTCGGCGACGGCACGGTGGAGAGCCATGCTCGCGTGCAGAGCGCGCTCGATGAGCTGTGGCGATTCACGGGCGAGTTTTTCGCGGCAGACGATATTGACGAGGCGATGGCTGAACGCGGCGTCGCGCCACGTCTGGCAGAACTGCAGTCCCGCTGGATAGCGCGCATCGAAGAGGCTTTGAACGAAGCGACTCTGAAACGCCCACCGAATGTGCCGTACACATGGCATGGCAAGCGTGGCGAGCACACAGAGCACTTAGGTTATTTGCTCGCGGAGATGCAGTTCATGCATCGCGCTTATCCGGGCGCGCAGTGGTAGGCAACGCCTCACCGCTCGAATCTAGCGGCGACCTCGCAGCCCGTGTCTGGGCGGTGCTCGCCCAAGTGCCGGATCCCGAGATTCCCGTGCTGAGCGTCGTGGACCTCGGCATCGTTCGTTACGTGAAGTGGGCAGGGCCACAGGCCCCGCGCGTCGGCATCACACCGACTTACTCCGGTTGCCCGGCGACGGATGTCATTCGCAAATCCGTGCAAGGCGCTTTGGTTCGCGCCGGTTTTGTGAACGTTGTCATCGAAGACGTGCTGTCGCCACCCTGGAGCAGCGATGCGATCACCGATGAGGGTCGCCTCAAGCTCAGATCGTATGGCATTGCGCCCCCGGCAGAATCGGTTTCCAGTCCGCGAAGGCTGTTGTTGCCGCTGACGATCGCGTGCCCCCGTTGCGGGAGTGACCACACCGAGCGGCTGAGTGAGTTTGGCTCGACACCGTGTAAGGCGCACTACCGATGTGTCGCGTGCCTCGAGCCGTTCGACTACTTCAAATGCATCTAATCTAGGAGCCTCTCCGAGCAATGGATCACGTGCTGCGGCCGCTTCCCATCGGCATCTTTCGGCAATCGTTTCGCTTACATAGTGTTCACTCTAGTGCTCACTATGGGCGCGAAACGATCGCCGAATTCTGCTCGATGTGGGGCGCCCTCGCCACGGTGCCCGTCGCTCGGACAGGCTCCTAGAGGCGAGGGGGCTATGCTGCGATTTCATCCACTGCGCGTGAGCGTCGTTCGTCCCGAAGCCGATGAGGCGGTGTGTCTCACTTTGGATGTGCCGCCTGAGTTGCGCGATACATTTCGCGCACAGGCCGGTCAGCATGTTGTCGTGCGAGCGCAGGTCGGGGGCGAGGAACAGCGGCGCACTTATTCGCTGCTGAGTGCGGCAGGCGAGCTGCCTTTGCGAATTGCTGTGCGCACGCATGCGCACGGACAAGTCTCGGGCTTTATTGCGAAGAACGTTCGTGCCGGCGATACGCTGGATGTGATGCCGCCTAATGGCAGCTTCGGACCGCGGGCATCGGTTGGCGGCACCTATGTCGCCTTCGCGGCCGGCTGCGGCATCACGCCAATCATTTCCATGATTAGAACGTTGCTTGCGCAAAACGCAACCAGTCGAGTGTTGCTGTTCTACGGCAACCGTAACTACGCGCGCGGCATGCTGTTCGAAGAGTTGCTGGCGCTGAAAGACCGCTATCTGAACCGGTTCGCGTTGCACTTCATCATGAGCGGTGAGCCGCAAGAGATCGCCCTGCTGAACGGCCGCTTGGACGCAAGCAAAGTATCCGAACTGGCCGGCGAGTTTTTCGATGCGGCTAGCGTTCGCGATTACTTCGTTTGCGGTCCTGGGACAATGATCGAAGCTGTATCGGGCGCGTTGCGCGCGTTAGGTGTTGAAGCGCCACGCATCCACTCGGAGCACTTTGCTGTGATGAGTGAGGCTGAGGCCACGCAAGCCGCGAGCAGCGAGCCCGGTGCGGCCAAAGTGGTCGCCGACGGCGCGCAGAATGCGTTACCTTCGCAAGGCGCACCGAAGTCATCGGGCCAGACTGCGCGCGACACAGCAGCGAATCGCAGCGATGCGGCGGCTGAGGGGGTAGCGGATGCGAACGTCACGCAAGTCGAGCTCATCATGGACGGTCGACGCCGATCGTTCACGATGCGCACGCGAGAAGACACTATCCTCGATGCGGCTGAACGGGCTGGGATCGACCTGCCGTTTTCCTGCAAAGCCGGCGTGTGCTCCACCTGCCGCACCAAACTCGTGCGCGGCAAAGTGGAATTAGCGCAGAATTACGCGCTGGAGGATTGGGAGCTTGAGCAGGGCTTCATCCTCGCTTGCCAAGCGCACGCGCAGACTCCCGAGCTCGAACTCAACTACGACGAGACGTGATCATGAGTTACGAAACCATTCTGTTTGAGCACACGGACGGCATCGCGCGGTTGACGCTTAATCGACCCGACCGTCTGAACAGCTTCAACGTGAAAATGCACGAAGAAGCGGCAGACGCGCTGGCTCGTGTGCGAAAAGATCCGACCTCGCGCGTGCTCGTGCTCTCCGGTTCCGGCCGCGGGTTCTGCGCAGGGCAAGATCTCAGCGATCGCGCTGTGGCGCCGGGCGGCGGTGTCCCCGATCTGGGCGAATCGATCGAAAAGCGTTACAAGCCGCTTATCTTGGCCTTGAGAAACCTGGAGCTTCCGGTCATCGCTGCGGTGAATGGGGTTGCGGCAGGTGCCGGTGCGAACATCGCGCTCGCTTGCGACATCGTCATTGCCGCGCGCTCTGCGAGCTTTATTCAGTCCTTCTCGAAGCTGGGTCTTGTTCCGGATTCCGCCGGCACATGGACATTGCCGCGGCTCGTCGGCCAAGCGCGGGCGATGGGGCTTGCGCTGCTCGGTGACAAGCTCAGCGCGGACCAGGCCGCACAGTGGGGAATGATCTGGCGTTGCGTGGACGATGCGGACTTGCAATCCACCGTGGACGAATTGGCGAAGCAATTTGCCGTCGCGCCCACACTGGGGCTTGCGCGAACCAAGCAAGCGCTGCATGCCTCGTGGGAACGCACTCTCGAACAAGCACTCGATGTGGAGCGCGATTATCAGCGCGAGCTGGGATACTCAGCCGACTTTGCGGAAGGGGTCGCCGCATTTATGGCGAAACGCGCGCCGAAGTTTTTGGGGAAGTAACGCATTGCGGTTCAAGAGCACGCGAGCGTAACGACGAAGTGTAGGTCTAGGAGCCTGACTGAGTCATGGATCACCTGCTGCGGCCGCTCCCATCGGCATCTTTCGGCGATCGTTTCGCTTACATAGTGTCTCCTTATGCGCGCAAAAACGATCGCCGCAACCTGCTCGGTAGGGACGCCCTCGCGACGGTGCCCGTGACTCGGTCAGGCTCCTAGCGCTCCGCTTATTGTCCGGCGCCGTTTTCACGAGGGGTGATCGATGGATCTTCAAAGTTACGTTCAGGGACAGTGGCAAAGCGGCGTCGGCGGGGATAGAGCCTTATTGCGAGACGCCACGACGGGCCAAGTCGTGGCGCAAGCTTCGTCCGAGGGAATCGACTTTCAAGGCGCACTGAATTACGCACGTACGGTTGGCGGCCCCGCGCTGCGGAAGCTTACATTCCACGAACGCGCCGCCTTGCTGAAGCGACTCGCGAAGCATCTCGGCGAAATCAAAGAACAGTTTTATCAATTATCGTATGCAACCGGTGCGACAAAAAGCGATTCGTGGATCGACATCGACGGTGGCATCGGCACGCTCTTCGTTTTCGCGAGCAAAGGTGCGCGCGAATTGCCGGACGGTTTTGTATACATCGATGGACCGGTTGAGGCACTGTCTAAAGGCGGCACATTTGTAGGTCAGCACATTTGTGTACCGCTTGAAGGCGCCGCGGTCCACATCAACGCCTTCAACTTTCCCGTCTGGGGCATGCTGGAAAAGCTCGCGCCGACCGTGCTTGCCGGTGTGCCCGCCATCGTAAAGCCGGCGACGGCTACGTCCTATCTCACAGAGCTGGTCTTCCGGCGCATCGTGGAATCCGGCATCTTGCCGGAAGGCGCCATCCAACTCGTCTGCGGCAGCCTCGGCAACTTGTTCGAACATCTCAGCAATCAAGACTGCATTGCCTTCACCGGTTCCGCGAGCACAGCGCGGCGGCTTCGTCAGCATCCCACCATTCTCGACAATGCCGTTCGGTTCACCGCCGAGACGGATTCACTGAACTCGTCGATTCTCGGGCCGGATGCCGCTCCCGGAACGCTGGAGTTCGATCAGTTCGTTCGCGAGGTCGTGCGCGAAATGACCGCGAAAGCCGGTCAGAAATGCACGGCCATCCGCAAAGCGCTGGTGCCGGAATCGGTTTGCGGCGAAGCGTTGGATGCCCTGCGCGTCGCACTTGGAAAGATCGTCATCGGCGATCCACGTTTGGAAAACGTGAAGATGGGGCCGGTGGCATCACTTGCGCAAAGGCGCGAAGTGCTCGAACAACTCGCCAAGATCAATCGCGAAGCGCAGCTCGTACACGGCGGTGCGTCGGATCTGCAGATTGTCGGTGGCGATGCGGAAAAGGGCGCGTTCATTGCGCCGTCGTTGCTTCATTGCCGAGAGCCGCAATCCGCGCGCGCGATTCATGAAATCGAAGCGTTCGGCCCTGTTTGTACCGTTGTGCCTTATCAAGATGTTGACGACGCTATTGTTCTTGCACGCCGAGGCGAGGGCAGCCTCGTCGGCTCTGTGTTCACGGCGGACGATGCTGTGGCCGCGACCTTTGTGCTCGGCTTGGCGCCTTTGCACGGCCGCATCCTGATCGCCAATCGAACGAACGCCAAGGAATCGACCGGCCACGGCTCGCCTTTGCCGCACTTGATACATGGCGGGCCGGGCCGCGCCGGCGGCGGCGAGGAAATGGGCGGCATTCGGGGCGTACTGCATTACATGCAGCGCACGGCCGTACAAGGCACGCCCGATACCATTGCCGCTGTGACAGGCCGTTGGGTCAAGGGATCGCGCCAGCTCGACCCCGGCGTGCACCCGTTCCGCAAGACATTTCATGACTTGAAGATCGGCGACTCCACGCACTCGATCGAGCGTGAGATCACGATTGCGGACATCGAGCGCTTTGCCGATCTAACCGGCGACACCTTCTACGCGCACATGGATGAAGCGGCTGCCGCGCGCAACCCTTTCTTCGGCGGGCGTGTCGCGCATGGGTACTTCTTAATTTCCGCTGCGGCTGGGTTGTTCGTAGACCCCGCTTACGGGCCGGTACTTGCCAATTACGGCATCGACAATCTGCGCTTCATCAAACCCGTGAAACCGGGCGATCGAATCAAAGTGCGCCTAACGTGCAAAGACAAATCTTTGCGCGTGGGTACAGGCTATGGGGAAGTGCGCTGGGACGCGGAGATCACAAATCAAACCGGCGAGTCCGTGGCGACTTACGATGTGCTGACGATGGTCAGCGAGAAGGTGGACTGAGCTCGAGAAGTCACTCCGCGAGAAAATGCACCCGCCCATCGTCACCGACGCACCGCTTCACTCGGCCGACCGCTGCGAGATATTCCAAGTGCGCGATCGCTTCACCGATCGCGAGAAACCAATGAAAGCCGCGCAGCGTTCGCGCGAACATCACTGTGATCGCACGTTCGGCCGTTAGAGGCTGTGCGCACGCCGCGCGCAACCGATCCAGTTGCAGGAAATGATGATTCCGCAAATCCATCGCGCGGGGTCGCAACCCATAGAAAGGCCTTCCGTGCGAAGGCAATACCAATGTCTGCGAATCGAGCTGCGCCAATCGGTCCAAAGAACCTAAGTATGACGACAGCGGATTCGCATCCAATCTCGTTTCATGCAGGCTGATGTTCGGTGAGATGGTCGGCAACACCTGGTCGCCGCTGATCAGAATCTTCAGCTCCGGCGCATGCAAACACAGGTGTCCCGCCGCATGGCCGCCGACTTCAAGGAATTGCCACCGCACGCCGCCCCACACGACTTCGTCTCCATCCTGTGGATGACGATCTACGACCGGAACGCCGCTCACAATGTCGCGAAACTTCTCGCCGATTAAAGAACCGGTGAGCGTGGGAGTGTTCGCAACGCCATGTGACTGCAAAAAAGCAATGCGTGTGCTGATTTCGTCTTTCGACTTGGGTGTGAGCACATCGCGAACCTGATCCTCGCTCTTCGATGACATCCATACGGGAACATCGAACTGCTCTTGCAACCATGCCGCAAGCCCGACGTGATCGGGATGGAGATGCGTTACCACGATGAGCTGCAGTGGAAGATCTTTCAGCAGCGGTTCGCGTAGCGAATTCCAGACCTCTTTGCCTTCGCTCGTCGCCATGCCGGTGTCCACGGCGACGAAGCCGCCAGCGTGCTCGATCAGCCAAAGATTGATGTGGCCGAGCTCGCCGAGCAGCGGCATGCGCAGCCAATGAACTCCGCTTCCAATGGGGACGATTCGCCCTGACTCGGGCGGCTCGATGTCGGCGTAGATGAGCTTGTCCGCGGCAGAGGGTAGTGATTCGCCATCCAGACTATCGGTGGGTGCGTCAGTCATGATTCACCCTACCATATCGCGCGTTCGCTGATCTGCGCGCCATCGCCACGAGAATCGCGCAGATGATGCGAACGATGCGACAGGGCTCCGATGTGCCCAGCCGTTACAGGTCGAGATTCTCGGCGCGTTCGACTTCGAAGGCATTCCGCCGACAACGCCCACGC
>Ga0307515_10024512_pt1 | contig 10509 bp, 6 predicted proteins | sample 17_EM_MG_FD_194513 | JGI IMG/M metagenome (GOLD analysis project Ga0307515, IMG submission 194513) | Populus trichocarpa ectomycorrhiza microbial communities from riparian zone in the Pacific Northwest, United States - 17_EM | ecosystem: Host-associated > Plants > Roots > Unclassified | place...
CCTCGCGCGCGATCTGGCGCAGCGTTTCTTCGGCCTTGCGATCGGCGTCCGGCGCATTGTCGACGAAATGCACGGGACGGCCATGGACGACGTCGCGCAACTCGAGCCCGGTGGTCTGTTCCGCGCGCCGTTTCACCGCGCCGAGATAATAGGCGATGACGTCGCGAAAGCTGGTTCGCTCGCGCCCGAGACGGGTGGTTTCGTCGATCAGCGAGGTTCCAAGCACCGATTTGAGGCTGCGCATCAGGCGGCCGGGGGCGCCATCGACATAGGCTGATATGGCCTTGCGGCCGATCAGGACGGCGCCGTCCACTTCATAGAAGATTGCGCTCGGAATCGTGGTCTCGCCACCTTCCAGCTCCGCCAGAACAGGCGCATCGCCTTCGATGGTGCCGAGCGTCGTATTCGACGTTCCAAAATCAAGGCCACAGATTGACATGAGCGCTCCCAGGGGAAGCGTCCGTCTACACACTACTGGGCCGTCAATCCACCCTTATATTGGCCCGTAAAAGGCGGCCTGACCGGGCGATTGTGGCGATCCGTCCAGGCTGATCCACAGATCAATTTCTTTCCTCTGGCGGGTTGATGAATCGATCCGTGGTAGTCCATAAGCGGCGTCCCGCGGCCATCATTCCGCCGCGGCCAGTCTGGAAAGCAGCTACTTTAGAAAGAGTTGGCGTGGCAAATATCAATCGAAAGATCGCGGAAGAGCTTGGCGTTCGTGAGCAGCAGATCGAGGCGACGGTCACCTTGCTCGATGGCGGCGCCACGGTTCCGTTCGTGGCGCGCTACCGCAAGGAAATCACCGGCGGGCTCGATGACGCGCAGCTGCGCACGCTGGAAGAGCGCCTGACCTATTTGCGCGAACTTGAAGAGCGGCGCGTCGCTATCCTCAATTCGGTCCGCGAACAAGGCAAGCTCGATGCCGCGCTGGAAGCTGCGATCATGGCCGCCGACAGCAAGGGGCGACTGGAAGACATCTATCTGCCGTTCAAGCCAAAGCGCCGCACCAAGGCCGAGATTGCCAGGGAAGCCGGTCTCGAACCGCTCGCCGAGCTGCTGCTGACGCAGCCGAAAAACGATCCACAGGTGGTGGCGGCACAGTTTGTCGATGCCGAAAAGCAGGTGGCCGACGTCGCTGCGGCGCTCGAAGGCGCGCGCGCGATCCTGGTGGAGCGGTTCGCTGAGGACGCCGACTTGATCGGAAAGCTGCGCGAGGAAATGTGGTCGAACGGCGTGATGGTTTCGACCGTGCGCAACGGCAAAAAGACCGAAGGCGAGAAGTTCAAGGACTATTTCGAGTACAACGGAGCCCTCAACAAGCTGCCGTCGCACCGCATCCTCGCGCTGTTCCGCGGCGAGAAGGAAGAAATCCTCGAACTGCAGATCCAGCCCGACGCGCAAGCGCCGGTCGCCAACGTCCCCAGCGCGTATGAACTGAAGATCATGCAGCGCTTTCTGATTTCCGATCAGGGACGCCCCGGCGACCGCTGGCTGGTCGAGACCGCGAAATGGGCGTGGCGCACCAAGATCCAGGTGCATCTCAATATCGACCTGCGCATGCGGCTGTGGACCCATGCCGAAACCGAAGGTGTACGGGTATTCGCCTCGAATTTGCGGGATCTGCTGTTGGCTGCACCCGCCGGCGCCCGCGTCACCATGGGGCTCGATCCTGGTTTTCGCTCCGGCGTCAAGGTCGCCATCGTCGATGCCACCGGCAAGGTGGTGGCGACCACGGCGGTCTATCCGCATGAACCGCAGCGGCAGTGGGACGCAGCGCTGGCAACGCTTGGCAAGCTCGCGGTCGCGCACCGCGTGGATTTGATTGCGATCGGCAACGGCACCGCCTCGCGCGAGACCGACAAGCTCGCGACCGACCTCGTCAAGCTGCTGCCGGATCTGAACATGTCGAAGATCGTGGTGTCGGAAGCCGGCGCTTCCGTCTATTCGGCTTCGGCCTTTGCGTCCGCGGAATTGCGGGAGCTCGACGTCACCCTGCGCGGCGCGGTCTCGATCGCGCGGCGGCTGCAGGATCCGTTGGCTGAACTCGTGAAGATCGATCCCAAGGCGATCGGCGTCGGCCAATACCAGCATGATCTCGGCGAATCCAAGCTGGCGCGCTCGCTCGATGCCGTGGTCGAGGATTGCGTCAACGCGGTGGGCGTCGATGCCAACACGGCGTCTGCGCCGCTGCTGGCGCGGGTGTCGGGTATCGGTGCGGGTCTGGCGCAAAGCATCGTCGAGCACCGCGATACCAACGGCCCGTTCAAGTCCCGCAAGGCGCTGAAGGAAGTGCCGCGGCTCGGCCCGAAGGCGTTCGAGCAATGCGCGGGATTCTTGCGCATCCAGGGCGGCGAGGACCCGCTGGATTCCTCCGGCGTGCATCCGGAAGCGTATCCGGTGGTGCGCAAGATTCTGACCGCGACCAAGAGCGACATCAAGGCGCTGATCGGCAATGCCGAGATCGTGCGCCAGTTGAAGCCGCAGAGTTTTGTGGACGACACGTTCGGCCTGCCCACGGTGACCGACATCCTGCGCGAGCTGGAAAAGCCCGGCCGCGATCCGCGTCCGGCGTTCAAGGCGGCGGTGTTCAAGGAGGGCGTCGAGGAAATCAAGGATCTCAAGTCCGGCATGATCCTCGAAGGCACGGTGACCAACGTCGCGGCATTCGGCGCTTTCGTCGATATCGGCGTGCACCAGGACGGTCTGGTGCACATCTCGGCGATGTCGAAGACCTTCATCAAGGATCCGCGCGAGGTGGTGAAGCCCGGCGACATCGTCAAGGTCAAGGTGCTGGAGGTCGAGGTCGCCCGTAAGCGCATCGCATTGACGCTGCGGCTCGACGACGAGGTCGGCGCCAAGGGCCCCAAGCAGGCGGAAGGCAAACCGCGTGATTTCTCCAGGGCGTCGATGACGTCGTCAGCGCCGCGCAAGCCGCAGGAAGCCGCCGGCGGCGGCGCACTCGCCGAAGCCTTGCGCCGTGCCGCGGAGAAGAGCGGGCGGGGAAAGACTTAAGCCCTAACTCGACGTCAGCAGATTCACCTTGGCATTGGCGAGGATCAGGCGGTCGGCGAGCAATTGCGCGAGGTTGCGCATGATCCGCTCGCCGGCGCGGGGATGCTGCTCGCGGAAACGTTCGAAATCGCGCAGCGGGATCTCGTAAGCGGTTGCCGACATATCGGCGAGCACGTCGGCGGAGCGGCGCGGTTCCAGCAGCGCCATCTCGCCGAACGGCATTCCCGCCGTCAGCGTCGCTAGGCGGATGCCGTCGGGCAGGGTGACGTGGACCACACCGCTACGCAGGAAAAATAGCGACGTGGCAGCCTCGTCGGTGGCGATGATCTTCTCGCCGGGTTGATAGGACCTGATCGCGCCGAGTGCTGAGAGATCGGCCAGTTCCTCGTCGGTCAATCCCGCCAGCAGCGGCTGTTCGGATAGCTCCGTCGTCTCGAAGAAATCGATCGAACCGCCATGGCGATACACCACCTGGTCTTCGGCCCATTCGATCGCGGCATCGAGCAGGAAATAGTATCGCATATTCGGCAGGCTGCCGGTTCGCTCGGCAATCGGCTCCCATTCGGTGGCGGCGCGCTTGATGCCGGACACGACCACCGTGACGTGATAGGCCGCCAGTTCCTGGAATTCCTCGGCGAGCAGACGCGCTCCGGCGAGGGTCATTGACGTCACCCGGCGAAAATCGAAGATCACGAATTGCGGGCGCGGTTTTGTTATGAGCTGACGGGCGACATAGTCGACGTTCGATAATGACAGCGTCCCCATCAGCTCGATGACGCGGACGTCCTGGCAATGCGCGGCGAGGATGGTTTGCTCGTGCGGGCGGCGGCTGCGGCGTGACGGATTTTCGCCGATATTATAATCGGCTATGATGGCATTGCGGGCGTTGTCGCTGCGGTTGAGCATGTGCAAATCGTAATGCGCCGACAGTGCCTCGCAGACCTTGATGCCGCGTACGCTGTTGCCATGCTTGTCGAGCTTCGGCGAATAGCTACCTAACCCGATCCGCGCCGGCAGTGCGGCCAGGATACCGCCGCCGACGCCGCTTTTGGCGGGGATGCCGACGCGGTAGATCCATTCGCCGGCATAATCATACATGCCGGAACTGGTCATGACCGACAGCGTCCGCGAGATCGCGTAAGGCGTCAGCACCTGTTCGCCGGTGACAGGGTTGACGCCGCGATTGGCCAGCGTCGCCGCCATCACGGCGATGTCGCGGGCGTTGACCAGGATCGCGCATTGCCGGAAATAAACCTCCAGCACCGAGACGACGTTGTCCGTGATCACGGCATTGGTGCGCAAGAGATAGCCGATTGCGCGGTTGCGGTCGCCGGTCAGGCTCTCGGATGAGTAGACGGCGTCGTCGACGTCCAGCTCACGCCCGGCAAAGCGGCCCAGCGCCTGCCGGATGTATTCGAACGCGCCGTCGCCCTTGGCCTCATAGATCAGCCCGGAGCAAGCGATCGCGCCGGCATTCACCATCGGGTTGAACGGATGGTTCTCGGCATTGAGGCGGATCGAGTTGAAGGGATCGCCCGACGGCTCGACGCCGATCACGCTTTCGACGCGGGCCGCGCCCAGCGTGTCCAGCGCCAGCGCGAACACGAAGGGTTTTGACATCGACTGGATGGTGAAGGGTACTTGGGTGTCGCCGACCTCGTAGACGTGGCCGTCGAGGGTCGCAAGGCTGATGCCGAAATGGGCAGGGTCGGCCTTGCCGAGCTCAGGAATGTAGTCGGCGACCGCTCCGCTGGTTTCGGGCAGGTAATCCGCGTGACAGGCGTTCAGAAACCGCAGCAAAGGAGGCTTCGAACTGGTCCAGGCCGGGGCGCCGGTGGGCGATACTTCTTTCATCGCCCACGTTTTGCCGCGCAATCACGGTGCGCGCAACTGGTTCGGCACCAGAGTTTGACGGCGGATCAAAGCAAGGGCGACCAGGACTGTGGGCACCAAAATGGCAAGGCCCAGCAGCGTGATCTGCCACTGCGACAGCGGCATGATACCGCCGCCGGGCGTGGCCACCACGAAGCCGCCGATAACGAGCAACACCCTGATCGGCCATTCCAGCGCGCCGGCACCCCGGAGGTCACCGACGAAAGCCTGATAGCCCTGAATGCCGCCACAGATGAACAGCGTCCCGAACCCTGCCAGCGCCATGAGCCCGAGCCCCTCAAGGTACGGATTATCTCCCTGCAGCACCAGTGCCGGGTTCAGCACGAAGAAGAACGGGATGAAATAGATGATGCTGCCGACCCACATCGATTCCCAGCCGGTTTTCATCGCCGGGGAGCCGGCTATGCCGGCCGCGGCAAAGGAGGCGATGGCCACCGGCGGCGTGATCGACGACAGCATGCCCCAATAGAAGATGAACATGTGGACGGCCATGCGATTGAGGCCGAGTTTCTCCAATGCCGGCGCCACCAGGATGGCGAGAAAGATGTAGCAGGCCGTCGTCGTCAGCCCGAGCCCCAGAATGAGGCTGGTGAAGGCGCACATGCCGAGCAGCAGGAACGCGTTATCGCCGGCGATACGGAGCAGATCGTTGGCAAGGCTCGAGACCACGCCGGTCATCGAGAACGCACCGATCAGGAGTCCGCAGCCGGCGAGGATGCCGACCAGTTCGACGAAGGTGCGCCCGTTGACTTCAAAGAATTTGTTGATCGTCCCGAGTGTCCAGCGGGTGTCCTTGGAGAACAGCTGGTTCAGCACCAGTAGCAGCGCGGTCGCGTAGAACGGCGCGTGGCTCTCGCGCTTGAAGTACAGCAGCATCACGATCAGGAGCGCGATGACGAAGACGTAGTACCAGCCGTCCTTGATCGTATCCATCACCTTCGGCAGTTCCGAGCGCGGAATGCCCTTGAGACCGTGGCGCGCCGCGTAGGAATCCACCTGCATGAACAGGCCGACATAATACAGTATCGCCGGAATGATCGCGGCGACCGCGACGTCGGCATAGCTGACGTTGAGGAATTGCGCGATCACGAACGCGGTCGCGCCCATCACCGGCGGCGCCAGCACCGCGCCGGTCGAGGCGCAGGCCTCGATCGCGGCGGCGTAGGACGCGCGGAAACCGCTTTTCTTCATCACCGGAATGGTCATGGTGCCGGCGGTCAAGACGTTCGAGATGATCGAGCCTGACATCATGCCGAGCAGGCCGCTGGCGAAGATGCAGACCTTTGCGGCGCCGCCACGAAACGTGCCGCACATCGCAAAGGAGAGGTTGATGAAGAATTTTCCGGCGCCGGTCATCATCAGCGCGGTGCCGAACACCAAAAAGCCGATCACGGTATCGGCGAACGCCTGAATCGGAATCCCGAGCAGGCTCTCGCCCGAAAGCACGTGGTAGGAAGTCGCCTGTTCGAGCGTCGACTGCGTGCCCCTGAAGGGCCCCAGCCATTTGGCGTCCGCAAACAGCGGATAGACCGTGAACGGCAATACGCTGAGCAAAAGGCTCCAGCCGCCGGTGCGGCGCAGGGCCTCCATCAGCACGAACCACATCACGAGGCCGGCGACGATCACGTTCATCGGCGCACCGCCGAACTCCCAGCCGGCTTCCGCTGCCTTGCGGACGCTGCGCATCAGCACGATGGACGCAGCGAACGTCATGACGAAGAGCAGGATATCGTACCAGGGGATCCGGTCGAGCGGCGAGCTTTCCGAACTCGGAAAGATCAGAAACGTGAACGGCAGCATCAACGCGATCAGCAGATAGAAGTATTCAGTGTTGAGCTGGGTGTATCCGATGAAGAATCGCAGCGAAAATTGTTGGTTGATGCACAGCAGGATCGTCACGGCGGTCGCAACGATCAGTCCCCAGCGCCAGGCGCCGCGCAACGTCCGCACGCGCGAGACCTCGGCTTCCTGCAGGTTACTGATGCCGGCGTGTGGATCGTCGAACTCGATGCGCTTGGGCGCGACGGCGCTATCGGACGCGGAAGGTGACATCATTTTCCCCCAGAACAGATGGTGTTCGCCTTCAGATCAGACAGCGCGGAACGCAGAGCCGAACAGCTCTATTGGTCAAAGCCGTTCGGCATATTGGCCTTGGCAAGTGCGGCGGCACGCACCTTCATCCAACCCTCGAGAAAGAGCTTCTCATCCGACGGCGGGCTGGACTTGCCATAATCCGCCCATGCCGCGGCCAGCACTTCCTGGCGCGTGATCAGGCCGTTGTTGTGGGTTTCCTGCTCGGCAGTCCACTGGCCGGCTTCCTTGAGCGCCTTCACGGCGCCCGGATGAACCGGCACCGCCCAGTTCTTGGTTTGCCGGTCGGCCGCAAGCCCGCCGGCGCCGGGTGCGGAATCCTTATAGGCGTCATAACCCGTGATCATCGCCTTGGCGATCGGATAGACCTGATCGGCTGGCTGCGATGCGTAAGAGACGAAGATCGGGTAGGGGTAGTTGCCGAGTTCGATCGGCTTGTCCGGCGTAATCCCCGCGCCGCACGTGGCTTTCTGCGGGAAGAAGAACGAGCCGACTTTCTTCAGCCGTTCCCATCCCGCTTTATCGCTGGCGGGAAGCGGCGGCCAGACCAGGCCGCGCGGCGAGGTCTCGGCTTCCTTGGCAGGACCCGTGATGGTGGTGCCGAAAGCGGCGTCGGTGTCGTTGTTGAGCATGCCCTTCCACATTGCGCCATAGCTTGCGAATTCGACGACCTTGACGTCGCTCTGCTTGAGATCGGCGAACGCCAGATAGGCGAGCGTGTTCTGGTTGAGCGCGGGCGAGCCGACCACGAAGCCGACGCGTTTTCCCTTGAGATCCCCGATGTTCTTTACCCCGGCATCGGCCGCGACACCGAGCGCGCCGGCATTGCAGTCGACCGACGACAGGATCAGTTGCAAGGCTTGCGGGCCCCATTCCTTGGCGCCAAATTCGAACACGCCTTCCTGCGCGAAATAGGTGCCGGATCCCATCGCCGACATCGCTGCGCGCTTGGCGCGCAGCGGCGCGAGCCGTGCCACGTCGTTGCCGGCCGGCAGCACGCGTACGTCGGTCGAGTATTTGTCCTTCATCATTTTGCCGACGCCGACCGCGATGTTGAAGCCCGCGGTGCCGGTGTCATAGGCGGTGACGGTCATGGTCGGCGGCAGCTTGATGTCTTCGGCCAGCGCGGGCGCAAAAGCCAAAAACGAGATGCCTGCGAGCGCGACAGGCGCGAAATCCATCAGCCGACGGTTCATGGTTCCTCCAAAATTGTTTCGCTAGATGAAACTTTTTATGATTGGGATGATGTCATCGCCGCATTGCGATGGCAACGTCCGAGCCGATTCACGACCGCCATTGTTGCGGTTACGTTACCGGACCAATTGTCGCGCAACAAAGATATCGGCGCGCGAGCTAGGCTTCGACGATCGCCACAACTTGTCCTTCAGCGATCACATCGTCGAGTTTGACCAGAATTGCCTTGATTTTACCGGCAATCGTCGAGGTTACCGGGATTTCCATTTTCATCGCTTCGACGAAAGCAATCTCGTCGCCGTCACCGATATCAGCGCCGAGTTCAGCGGACAGCGCACACACGCGGCCCGCGACTTCGGTCACAATCTTGATTTCTGGCATTCCACCCCCTGGGACCGTGTGACGTGACTATTTCGTCCCGCGAACGGCTTTTTGTTGTGGCCGCAGATTGCCTGAGGTAGCTTGATCTGCAAGTGGAATTTTATTCCGCAGAGCGGAATGGAGCCGACATATGGGAAGACGCTCGGAACGCCTTAGCAAGCAGGGCATGCTCGCCAGTGATCTGGCGGGCGAGGGTGATGTGATTCAGGTGGTGTCGCGGGCCTTCGATGTCCTGCGCTGCTTCGAGGGTCACGAAGCCCGGCTTGGTAATCTCGAAATTTCCAATCGTTGCGGCCTGCCGCGATCGACGGTATCGCGACTCACGCACACGCTGACGCGGATGGGCCAGTTGGTCTATCTGCCGCGCGACCAGAAATATCGCATTGGTCCGAGCGCGGTGGCGATGAGCACCTCGATGATGAAGGGGCTGCACCTTCGCAATCTGATCCGGCTGCGGTTGCAGGATGTCGCCGAGCAATTGCCGGGCACCGTCGGTTTTGTGATCCCCGATCGTTTTCATCTCGTCTATCTCGAATTCGCCCGCGCCGCGAATGCGCTCGGCCTGCATGAGACGACCGGCAGCCGCATAGCGATGGCGAGCACGGCGGCGGGCCAAGCCTACACCGCGGCGCTTGACGTCGACGTCGGCGACGCGCTGATCGGCGAAATGGAACGCGATATGCCGGACAGCGCACGGATGCTGAAGTCGCGCATCGAGGACAATCGCCGTCATTTGCGCGAACACGGTTACGTCGTGGCCTGCGGCACCTGGAGCCCGCACATCAACGGCTGTGCCGTGCCGCTGTGGTCGCCGCAATATCAGACCTATGTGGTGGCGACGATCGGGCTGCTGTCGGCGATGTTCGATGAGAAGCGGGTGCACCGGGAAGTGGCGCCGTACATGCTCGATCTCGGCGCCGCGATCGGTGGTTTGCTCGAGGGCGCCGATGGCGACATCTTTACCAACCGGCTGGAAAGAAAAGCGCTCCCGGTGTCAGTGCATAACAAGAATAAAATCATCAAGACGGAGGATACGAATGAACTGGAAGCCGGAGCTCGACGAGCTCGCCCGGCGCGAAGCGTTCGCGCGGGAGATGGGAGGCGCTGACAAGGTCAAGCGTCAGCACGACCAGGGCCGGCTCACAGTTCGGGAGCGCATCGACAAACTCGTTGATGAAAAGTCCTTCCACGAAATCGGCGCGATTGCAGGCGTCGGCGAATACGACGAAAACAATGAGCTCAAACATCTGACACCGGCGAACTGCGTGTTCGGCCGCGGCAGGATCGACGGCCGCACCGTGGTCGTGGTCGGCGACGACTTTACCGTGCGTGGTGGTTCTGCGGACGCGTCTATCTCGACCAAGCCATTGATGGCCGAGGAGATGGCTTATGATTTCCGCCTGCCGATCATCCGCGTGATCGAAGGTTCGGGCGGCGGCGGCTCGGTGAAGACGATCGAGACCCGCGGTGCCGCCAATCTGCCGGGCGGTGTCGGCGGCACACGCGCTTACTTTCTTGCGACGGGGAACATGGCACGGGTGCCGGTGGTGGGGCTCGGCCTGGGCTCGGTCGCGGGTCTCGGTGCCGCACGGCTGGCGGCCACGCATTATTCGGTCATGACCAGAAGCTCGGCGATGTTCGTCGCGGGCCCGCCGGTCGTGAAGCGGCTCGGTCAGGATCTGACAAAACAGGAACTGGGTGGCGCCGATATTCAGACCCGCGCCGGCGGCGTCGATGATGCCGTCGATACCGAGGAAGAGGCGTTCGTGCGCGCCCGGCGCTTTCTCTCCTACCTGCCATCATCGGTCTTTGAGCTGCCGCCGACCACGCCGTGCACGGACGATCCGGAGCGCGCCGAGGAATCGCTGATGAAGGCGGTGCCGCGCAATCGTCGTCAGGTCTACAAGATGCGCCCGATCATCGACGCCGTCGTCG
>Ga0307515_10024513_pt1 | contig 10508 bp, 9 predicted proteins | sample 17_EM_MG_FD_194513 | JGI IMG/M metagenome (GOLD analysis project Ga0307515, IMG submission 194513) | Populus trichocarpa ectomycorrhiza microbial communities from riparian zone in the Pacific Northwest, United States - 17_EM | ecosystem: Host-associated > Plants > Roots > Unclassified | place...
GCATGCACTCCAGTCCTCAGAAGACACCTGCCCTGGCCGGGAAAAAAAATAAATAATAAAAAGAAATGATCGGAAGAAAATGAGTTTAGATGGAATGGAATTGATCGTGAACTGGATGGCGGCTAAATGTTTTTTTTTTTTCAAAATTTAAATTTGTTTCTGTTTGAAATTATTCTTTTTAATAATTTTGCTTCGTTTTAAAATGATGGTATTAAAAATAAATTTTAAAAAATTATTATTATTATATATTTACAAACAAAAATACATTTTTAAACACGTATTATTTTCTCCACCTTATTGGTTATCTCCTCCACCTGGAGTTTGGATAATCTTCATTCAGAATAATAAGTTCCCCAAGCTCTCCAACCTGGAATCCTTAGCTGTATAAGAGCTGCAATATCAACGTTGATGGAAAAAACCAACCCTTGTAGACCCCAACATAACACTGGGTGTCCCAATTAACGTTTGTAGGTCCTAAATGACACGAGAGGAGAACAGCATTTCTGTTTTTCGGCTGTTGTTCTTACATAGATTAGTATGTTTTTGATAAACATTAAAATTGTATATTTTGAGTTTTTTTTGTTTGGTACTTTGATATGCACATAAATAGCAAGTGACGTGTTACTTGTCGTGATTATAAATTGCTAAAAGGCAAGCTGTAATGTTTTAGATAAAGAAAAAAATGCATTTTTCAATTATATTTTGACCCTACAAACCAAAAAAACACCTAAACACATTTTATAAAACATATTCATGATCTCAAATAACTAAAAAATTAACCCAAAAATCCACAATTAATTTGAAATCAAAACTATTTTTATTTTATCTGAGTCCTCCTTAATAACTGGGGGTCTTTGGTTGTTGGAGACTTAGGTCTAGTTTGTTATTGTGATCGAACTGTGTTTTTGAAAAAAAAATTACCTTCAAATTAATTTTTGGGATGTTAATTTTTAGATTGTTTTGATGTATTAATATCAAAAATAAATTTAAAAAATAATCTCTATGCATTATTTTAATGCATTTTCAAATAAAAATAATTTAAAAATAATTTTTATTACACTCTCAAATATACCCTTATCAGTCAGGTTTTTCTTTCTTCTTTGTATTTTTTTAGTTTATTTGATTTTGTTCCTTCAACGCTAGTTACACGCTCTAATTTTATGAAAAACTTTGTTAAAAAATTTAACCATTAAATAAACCTAAGTATAATAATCCCTGTCACTAGCTGTAATAGTCTCGTACTTGGCAAGGACCCCCTCCTTTTTTTTTGTATGTATAAAAAAAGCTCTCGTGTTACGGCCTACGGGTCAACTAGACTGGAAGCACATTTTCAAATTTATTAGATTGAGGATACAAAGCATGTTCTTCTTGAAAATCATCATAACTCTACTGAGTACTGACTCCAAGGTTTATGGCGAATTCCTCCTATGCTCTCTCTCTCTCCCCTGTTAACATTTAAGATAGGAATTGGAGGGCTGTCCCATGAAACTTAATTGAAAGATTATGACGATGGAAGTAAAATATAATTTTAATTCCATTCTATAATAGATTTCTAAACAATCAAGGGACGGCTCAACATTGGATCCATTTTTTCTTGCCTTTTGTTTTTTTTTTTTTTGGTATTGATCTTTAAAAACGAAAAAGCTTTTATATCTGGAAAATGAAGGCGTCCACTTGCTAGGTGCGACCTGACATCAAGGCAAGCCACGTGGAGACAGGCGATGAATCATGGTGACGTGGCACGAGAATTGGGGTAGGCGCCAAGCTTGTAGGAACTGTCCTCCACCAGGAGGGATTGGGGGCCTGATGCTGCGGGGTCCAAGGGAAGGAGCCTTTAAGACAAACCCATCTGGCTGCTATGCATATTCATGTGCATTCATTAATCAATGTGAGTGAAGTAAAAAGCAAAGCGAAGCCCCTAAAGAAAAGCATTATTCCCGTGCCTTGCGAGAGAAGAGTCACCTTCTCCTCCTTACAAGTACGCTTCAGCAGCACCACTAGTTCCTCCTCGCTCTTCAAATAATTACCAACAAACACCTGCCATCTTTCTAATCCCCTTCAGTTAGTGCGATCCCATTTGCAAACCAGACATATTATTCATTTTTAATTTTTGATAAATCAAAACCATCTAAAAATATAAAATATTTAATTTTTGTAAAATATAATTTGAACTGGGTTTCCCAACCACCACGGTGAACTATTTATAATTTTTTCAAATAAAATAAAATTCTATTTTTTTTGTTTTTATGCGACGAAAGTGATTTAAGTAATTCAAGATATTTCGAAGGTGTAAAACCAAAAACAATAATGTTTGGTGGCGAGAAAAATGTAAGTGGCTTCCTCATATTCAATTAAACATGGCTGAAAATCATCATAAATATTGATGGATTGATGTCGCGGAGAGGGGAATTGCCTAATAAGTGCAGCAACGAACTAGTGCTCTGATCATTATTTTTGCATTACAAAAACAAGAAACGAACCAAATACAGAGTATTGAGAGTGCTAATATGAACATAGAGGACAGAGTAAAATAAAGATTGGAAGAGCCAGGATGATCCGGCATGGTCGATCTTGCCGATTGCTCTGTAACTACTGCAAGTGACGACATTCTCAGGCATTAGTTAAAAGAATCCGTTGGTAAGTCTGCAATACGGTACCGCTGTAGAAACTGTGAAGACCAACACCTATTTGGTCCATTTTTGGTAGGTATATAATAAATTCATTGAACGAAAAAAAATAATAAAAAAAGAGCTCTCCCTGAGGTTTCTTCAGGACAAGAAGGCAAATGGGTACATCGAAGGAGAACAAAAATAAATAACTGTAGAGATTTTACACCATCTTTACCTGCTTACCTTTTGGGGCAATTTGCTGGCTTCTTATCCTTTCTTTCAACCCCCTGTAGTCGAACCCGAGGACGGAGGACCCGTGATGGGTGACCGTCTATACCCTGTAACAATCATGAACATCACCGTTTACACCCAGTTGACAATTTTTCTTTATAGGATTATGGTGTGAATTATAATTTTACACAGTAATTTTTTTTTAAATATATTAAAATATTTTTATTTTTAATATGAGACATCAAAATTATATAAAATCACTATTTGATATTAATTTAATATTTTAATTAAACTAAACACAATCTTAAAACACATTCAAATATAACAACAAACACAATATTTAATAAACATTTAGAATTAGTTTGAGATTTTTAATAACGATTGTTTTCAAAATTATTTTTTTTTGTTTATAAGCAGAAATATATCGAAAATATTTTTTTTAAAAAATATTTTTGTATTATTATATTAAAATGATTTAAAAATAAAAAAATAATTTAAAAAAATAAAAGATAAAATAATTTTGAATAAAAAAAACTGTTAAAGCAAGAGAGGAAGAAGGTGTGGTATGATCTCTTTCTATATTGAATTTAAATAAATTCAATGCTTATAATTTTATTAAAAATTAAATCTATGATTTCTTTGATAATATTAAAAAAACAAGTACTATTTAAGCTAAAAATCCATTGAAGTGACATTAATGGTTGACAAATTTTAGATTAAAAATTCGTTATAAAATTGCTTTGTTTTTTTTTAAATATATAGGGTAATGCATATAGTGTTATAGGCCACATAGCCATAATGAAGAGAGAGAGAATCTCTTGGTGGGGTGCCAGCTATGAAGTTGAAGGATCAAAGCTTTCTCTGAGGTCAAAGCTGGCAAAATATTTTTTTCTTTTCCTTGAAGGCCAGGCCAGGGCCTCTCCCTCTCTCCCTCTCCCTCTCCCTCTCCCTCGTAGCTATAAACCAGCCGAGCTTCTCTATCTTATTTTACAATACGCTTGAAACACAAAAAAGATTTTAAATCCAAAGATCAACCCTCCCTCTCCCTCTCCCTCTCCACTTTGTTCCCATTTTCCCTCTCTCTATTTCATTCCCTTGCTATATATATCTCTTCTCCTTTTTATTTCACAACCAAAAAAAATATATGTGCTTTGAGAGAGAGAGAGAGAGCCTGACTTAGAAAGAGAGAGGGAGTTGTTGATGGTTGATTCTTCTTCTTCAACTAGAAAAACAACAAAAATGACCACCTCTACTTCTCCTTGTCTTAGTGGGAATGAAAAGAAGCACTGGTGGCTTAGCAACCGAAAGGTAATGGTTAACATCCTGACTCTTGATCAAGAGGATCTCTGTTTGACTTTGTAATTGGCTTTACATTTCATTTATTACGCTTTATTTGATCTCTTTCTCAAATGGGTTCTTCTCATTTGAGGTCTTTTTCCCCCTTCATCATATATATTCCTCATGTGAAAGTTAATGTTGTAATGCGTGTACTTTGGTGTGATAATACAGATTGTGGACAAGTACATTAAGGATGCAAGAAACCTGATTGCAAGCCAAGAAATGAGCGAGATTGCGTCCGCTCTTAACCTTCTAGACGCGGCACTTGCACTCTCTCCTCGCTTTGAAGTGGCTCTAGAGCTCAAAGCACGATCTTTGCTTTATCTTAGGCGATTCAAGGACGTGGCTGATATGCTTCAGGACTACATTCCTAGCCTTAAAATGGCAAACGACGATTCGGGCTCAATTTCTGCTTCTGATAGCTCTTCCCAACAGCTTTCAAGAGAGCGAGTTAACTTGTTGCCTTCTGAGAAAACTGATCCAAGTTTCAAGTGTTTTTCTGTTTCCGACCTGAAGAAGAAAGTGATGGCCGGGCTCTGTAAAAACTGCGATAAAGAAGGGCAATGGAGGTAAATTCCTCGGTTTCTGTTTCGTTTTTAACATTCTAGTGTCCGGTTTAACTCTCAATGACGTTATTTATTGTCTAGATCGGTGAATATGTTTCTATTTGGTTTGAGTAAATGCACAGGCTTCCCTATCTTTTTTTTTCTTCTAGGACACGGAGGTGGTAGCCATAATTGAATTTGTTTTAACTTTTAACCTCCTTAACAAAGGTGTTTTCTTTTTCTCGGAACTTGACTGATTCTCCCAAAGGAAATGTTATCTTTTGTCATAAAGGCTAATCTAATGAATAGCACACGGCTTGCCATGTTTTAACATGATTTGGCCATCTTTTGAGGTCAAAAGTAGAAAAAAAACCACGATGGCTAGCTGTGCATTTGCCTAAATCATTATAGTATTTTATCCTATTCTATTTTATTAGGTTGTAATCGATTGCAATTAATTAGTATTTTCTTTTATAATTGCCTGATTAAAAAACCGGAGTTGAATTATAACTCGAGGTCTTGATTAGTTTGGTAAAACACTCCAAAATCTACCAGTCAAACAGGTTAATAACTTGAAAATGAAAAAAAATTACTAACTCGATCATTATCCAATATTGTTACAGGTACTTGGTTTTAGGTCAGGCTTGTTGCCATCTAGGTCTAATGGAGGATGCCATGGTGCTACTCCAGACCGGAAAACGCCTGACAACTGCTGCATTCCGCCGTGAAAGCATTTCCTGGTCAGAGGACAGCTTCTCTTTCTCCAACTTCCCAGTCTCTAGTGATATATCCACATCGACAGCCCCACCTACCCCACCGAGAAATTTAACCGAATCCGAAAGCATCCCACAACTCCTTGCCCACATCAAGCTCCTTCTTCGCCGCCGCACAGCCGCTTTGGCAGCCCTGAACGCTGGCCTTTACTCTGAGGCCATCCGCCACTTCACCAAGATCGTGGAAGGCCGACGTGGGGCTCCACAGGGATTCCTTGCTGAATGCTATATGCATAGAGCTTTTGCATATAAAGCATCAGGAAGAATTGCAGAGTCCATTGCTGATTGCAACAAGACTTTAGCTTTAGACCCCACCTGCATTCAGGCACTTGATACAAGAGCTTTTCTTCTAGAAACAATACGCTGCTTGCCTGATTGTTTACATGATCTGGAGCACTTGAAACTATTGTATAATTCAATCCTGCGGGACAGGAAGCTACCAGGTCCTGCTTGGAAGCGGCATAATGTTGGGTACAGGGAGATTCCAGGTAAACTTTGTGCATTGTCTACCAAGATTCAAGAATTGAAGCAGAGAGTTGCTTCTGGGGAGACTGGAAATGTTGATTATTATGCTTTGATTGGATTGAGGCGTGGGTGTTCGAGATCCGAATTAGAGAGAGCTCATTTATTATTGAGTTTGAGGCACAAGCCTGACAAATCTATAAATTTTATTGAGAGGTGCGAGTTTGCAGATGATAGGGATCTTGATTCAGTAAAAGACCGTGCAAAAATGTCTGCCTTGTTGCTCTATAGATTGCTTCAAAAGGGTTATTCTAACGTGATGTCAACAATCATGGATGAAGAGGTTGGAGAGAAGCAAAGAAAGAAAGCTGCAGCTGCTTTGCAAGCAGCTCAAGCAGCAGCAATTCAAGCACAGCAAACAACACAAAATGCCAAAATGCAATCGAACCCATCTGCAGTGGAGATTTCTGGTTCTGATAGGATCAATTGGAATGACAATAAAGTGTCATCTGCATCTGCAGGGAGCACCGCTGCACCTGTCTTTCAAGGGGTGTTTTGCCGCGACCTTGCTGCAGTCGGGAATTTGCTATCACAAGGTGGGTTTAGCCGTCCAATCCCAATGAAATATGAGGCATTGAGCTGCTAAATAATTGGTTGCTATAAACAAGTTTCTTGAGATGTTACCGGTAGTGGAAATCTCTGGTTCGTTTTGTACAAACAGACATAAATTTAGGCTGCCGGAAAATTTTGCCCCCCTTGTATTATTTCTTAATTTCGCTTCTACTACTACTACTACTTGTACAGAATTTCCAGTACCGAATTTTCTATTTATGGATCTATATGCTTTACTGCTTAGGTTAAGTTTGGAATTGCATTAGTACTGGTGTTTTCTCATTCACTCTTGTTTCAACTCTTTTGGATGCGGATAAGATGGGTTTTGGTGCCCACGTGTAGCCTTGGATGCTGAGAAGCTGGCTTTGGCTTCTCTCTGGTGTCTGATCTGTTGCATTTAATTTTCCCTTGTTAGTTTATCCATAAACTGACACATCTGACATTGCACTAGATTTCATTAACTTGCTAATGCCACATAAGGTTTTCCTTTATCCATTGGGTTGGTGAAAAAAAACCCTGTAACCAAGGAGTGTGTGCTATAATCCTATTGGTTTTGGAGCACCCTTTGTGAGTTTTATGGCATTGAATGAATCCTATTATAAAGTCATGGCCCTATCCTGATGGTGTAAACTGCAGCAGAAAAGGGACCATGTCAAGTATCTCCCAACGGAAAAGGGGTTGTCAGGTTTTTTTCAGGGCTGGCTGATGCAACAAAAGAGAGGGGTCATCAACACTCAAGGTAAGAAAAATAAGTTGGCTTGGAAAGGATATGTCAATTCAACGTACACTGTGCATAATTCCTGCTTTGGGCTCTGGTTTCCACACATTTGTATCAAAAGTGTCCAAACAATGACCGGCTGAAGCGAGATGTGGAGCGATGATGGTGATTCGCCTTTTATGTCTCTGCGAGGTGTGGACTTTTAAGATGGTTGCTGTCAGTTAAATTTAGGGCATGGTTGGCTAATCTCTTTTCAATTATGAAAAATATCAAATTAATAATTTTTATGTTTCAATTATATGATATAAATAAACCTTGGATCATGTCAAGAGTAACTTGTTGATTTGTTGAAATGGTTTGAGATTAATGTTACATGAAAAGGTGGCATCATTATGTTCGGATTCCGATTTCATCCAAAGAAATACAGTAATTTCTCGCCATACCAGCACAATAATTTTTTTTTTACTAAACTAGCAGATGGGGGTAGAAAACTCCCAAGGAAATACTGGGTTAAAACATTTCTCGTAGCTGTTACTGCCATTCAAGTACTTGCTACTACTATAGGTTGTTTTTACTGTGGGAAATATTTAAGATTAAGAAAACAGATTAGCAATATTATTATTTGAACTGACAACTAAAAAATCAAATATCTTTCTAATCTCGTTCATACCTAAGATGAGTGAAGTTTACGATTAAGAAAGACTGTCTGCTCTAAATTTGAACGACGATTACCCTAAATTATTGACGAAAAAATATTTCTAATTAGCTTCATATATAGTGCATGCATGGTCTTTCCATGCAAATCATGACCAAGAAAAAGAGAGGAATAAAATTAAACATGATGTTAGCTGGATGACCATATTAATTTAATGTCTGCCTTGTTAACCATGAACACAAATGGCAGAAGTCGGCACATTATATCTGTGATATTCCCTCTGTTCACTTTTAAGCAGAAGAAAAAAAGAGCTCCCAAACCTACCAAAGCACTCAAATAGTCAAAAGTGCTCTCTCTGTCTTTCCTTGCAAGTGATCTGAGAGCTTCTTTTATCCTTATAAATTGGCTTTTCCCCTTCGTCCTTCCACGCTACTCAACAACTTTAATCTTTCCACCCTTACAACCCCTCGTCCAAAATGATCGCTATGATTTCGAGCACTGCAATAGATATGTAATTAATTAGTCAAAATCCGATTTAAATCCAGCACTACTGGCTAATATTTCTCTCTCACTCATTAACTCTTAATGAAGTCTCAATTATTTCATGCATGGTATTGCATGGGATGTGTAGAACTTGCTCTGAACCTACAGTAGTACTACTATGATGTATCCGATGAATTTTATGGCACTGCTTCTTCTATCTGTAATTAAAATGGATGATAGCAAAAAGGGTGTGATTATTCAGTATCAGTACAGCTCCTTCGCGTGCCTTACACATAAACAACTGCTCGTTAATTATAAATTAGAGACAATGCCATGGATACAAATTGTGGCTAGAACGTACTATGAAGGTAGCTAGGGCAGCGTAGGCAGGGAAATGGCCATCAATTGGCAGTTTTTTTAAAAAATTTGAATTTATAATTCTTTCTAAAACATTAAAGTATACAATCTAACAATATCTAAAAATCATCACATCTCTTCGACAAGCCTGGAGAGCACTCGTAGACAGGATTGTACCACCCTAACTCATTCAACTTAAAAACAGGTATATATGTAACATCTATGTAGAGGTCAGCACTAAAATTACATGCGCTTGAGCTTGTAGATGAGCCTAGAATGCTCATGGATGAGCCTATCTTCCTAACTTCATGTTCCCATTTAGTATAAGTGATCTCATCTTTCACTAAGGCTGTTCATAGACGCTCGACCTCCTAATCTCCTTAAGCTTAGCACGACATGAATCAAGCGTATTGATAGTCAGGACATGTGCTATCTCATTGACATCTTTACAAGATACAAATATTGCTCCCCGAGCCTGTTGTAATAAAAAATGAATCTAACAAATTTTCACTAGCACTCATCATTTATAATAAAGCAATCATCATTTAATAAGTATTATATATTAAGAAATATTGAGTAGCATTCTATTCTACCTCGAGAGGCTTGTAATTCATTAAAAAAAAGAAACTTTTGGTAAACCATGCTGTTTTTTTTTTAATTAAAAAATCCTTGTAATTCTCGGATGCTCCTCTGACATGTTCTCTGCAATATTCAATTTTTGTTTCTATTATGCAAAATATACTCCTTTCAAAACATTATTTATTTTCTTATGGCGAAAGAAAGGGGTTCTGCACGAATCCTCACAGGCTGCCCATTCGATCATTTTTTTAATGTATTTTAATGATTAAATAATTAAAGTCGTCAGAGACCGTGGTGCGTCTCTCTAGTCTCTAGCATGAGATGTTTTTTTAAACCCTAACCCCCCTCAAGCTGTACACATTAGTACAAATTAAATTCATGATATTCTGTATAAAGACTACAGCACCCTCTGATGTCGGGTGTATTTGGGGGCAGAGGAGGGGAATGTCTTGAGGGTAAAAGGGAGAGTATGAAGAGTGAGTGGGTTGAATATGGGATTAGCCTGGAAAAAGAAGGGCTTAGTTAGAATAAACACGTGATGTTTGAATGTTGGGAACATTGGAAAGAGGAGAGGTCGTGGCCAGATATGATGATGTCAGGGGCACCATGTGATGCTATCATGTGCAATGATCTCCCCTCTTTTCTTTTTCTTTTTTTCCCTGTCAGAATGGGAAACCAAGGCTTCTTTGTTTATAGATATTTAATTAGAGTGTTGCTTTTTAAATTTGAATTTTTATTTTATTTTAAATTAAACTTTTTATTGTTTTTTGAATTGTTTTGATGTTTAAAAGTAAAAATATTTTAATATATTTTCAATCAAAAAACAATTTCTATTATATTCTCGAATATAAAAACTATAAAAATTTATATTAAAATTGAATGGATTTGTTTGCAGTCAAGCTTTCTGACTCGTGTATATATATATAACTTTTACTTGTATTTTTTTTGTTTTGTTTGATTGAAATATTTGGTAATATATTTTATTATATTAAATAAATCTTAAAGTCTCAACAACTTTATTTTCTTTTGATTTTTTATAATAATCTTATTTTCATTGGATTTAAAGAAAATAGTCCTCAAACTTTTTTTTTTTTTTTTAGTTATCTAAACGAGCGCTAACTAGTGATAGCCATGATATGGGCTTCA
>Ga0307515_10024514_pt1 | contig 10508 bp, 7 predicted proteins | sample 17_EM_MG_FD_194513 | JGI IMG/M metagenome (GOLD analysis project Ga0307515, IMG submission 194513) | Populus trichocarpa ectomycorrhiza microbial communities from riparian zone in the Pacific Northwest, United States - 17_EM | ecosystem: Host-associated > Plants > Roots > Unclassified | place...
ACCAAAAAATTCCTTGACAAAAAAAAAAATATATATATGCTTAAGCCACAAAATGATGATTTTGTCCCCTAAAAATCTTTTTTGACAAATTTTGACCGGTGAACCCAATTTTAATGGTTTTGACCTTGGTAAACTGATTTTGAACAATTTTAACCCGATAAATCTAGTTTTGACCCAAAAATAATGGTTTTGGGCAATTTTTGGGAAGTCTGATTTTGACCAATTTTGGCCTAGCGGATCTAATTTTTTACCAAAAAATGATGCCCTTGGCCAATTTTGACAGGAAACTCAATTTTAGCATGATAACTCAATTTTTTTTTTCTGAAAGGAATCTCTTTTTTCTAGAAAAATATTTTTTTTCTTACTTGGAAAATATTATTATTTCTTTTTTTGGTCTCAAGGCCAAATATGGTTTATGACACCAAGGTTGTGTTTTATATATTCTTGATTTTATAGGATATTTACCCCTACCATCCTTAGATATTTAGGTTCATCTTATGCTTTAAGTGTTCAGGCCTATCATTTTAAAGCATGCAACTCCATAATCTTTAGAGTTATAGGCCCAAATTCTAATAAGAAAGCCTATAGTAATGATAATAAGTCCATAGTATATGAGAAATCCTATAACATCAATAACAAGTTTATGAAATCAAAAATATATTTGATGTATATAGAGGCTTCATTTCATGAGGTACATAAGCACGAGTATGAATTAAAATTTTTATCTACTTTATTATTGCCCTCACTCATCTTTAATAAGAAATGTAAATAAAGAGCATTTATAGGTACCACATTTTTAATTATAAGAGTGTAATGACCTTGATTTAAGAAATCATATATAACAATGAGATATTCCAATGATCTAAATACATCAAAGTTATTGTTTAGGTAGTATTTTGTGTATTGTTTGGTAAAATTAAGACATTTAGGTCCTTGTGTGGCTTGTGTGGCATCCTTGGTGATAAAGTCAAGGATATGCTCTTAGAACTAGAAATAATAACAAAAGTATCTAGCTTTGATGGAAGAGACATGGAATCATAAAATATTTATTCATAGATTATCTTGGAAAGAGTTGTTGATTTGTATGTTAGCCGATAAGGTTAGTTGCAAAATTACTTGTATTTTGTTTTTATTTTCTCCATATCCAAGATTGTTTTTGGGATATTTCTTGCTTTCTATCCTAATTCCAAACCCTTTAGATGAATTTGAAATCATTGTAATTGTTGACTTGAGTCCTTTGAACCATTATAAATGAAAGTCATTACCTAGAACTTTAACTTAATTAAGAGCTTTCTAGAATTTAAAGGCTAAGAGTAGAATTTTGTTTTCTAAACTTTTTTGTCTATCCAAAGCCTTTTGGCAACTTTCTACCCTTTTATAGCAAGTCCTAAACTTCCTAAAGATGCTTCTTGTTTAACATAAACCAAACATTAATCTAAGATCTCAAACCATTCACATAGGCTATTTGATGAAAATTAGTGTCAATCATCTATCAAAAGGTGCCAAATTCAATTTACAGTTAATGAATAAAAAGACACTTCAATTTTATTAAAGGATTGTTAAGCCTACAAGAAAGAACAGTGCCACCAAACCTTGATTTTGGCGTTGTTATCAATATTATCATAATGATATTGTGATAATGATAGTGTGATTATTGAGTGTTTTTTATGCATAATGACTTTCTATGTTAGATGAAACCTAAAAAAAATTAAAGTTCTAAGATACAACCTTCACACCATTAAGGTATTTTTTAAGATAAAAATAATTTACAGTGGATGTGAGAATATTAGGATTGAACTCGAGTTAATCAATAAAATATAAATAAGAAAAGTATATTTTAATATCTAAATCTGAATAAAAAAATGTTTTGTCATCTAGAGAACTTAGAGATTTAATTCAATGAATGTATTAATTTTTTTCACCTACGAATTGAATTAACAAATTAAGCTATCACTTTGATACTAAGGCATTATAATCTTTGAAACCTTAGATCATAATCATCTCTAATAAGCATATGGAAGCCTAGACCATAATCATAATTATCTTTTTTTGTAAAAACCCTTCCCCCACTTCTTTTTGTAAGGATGTGAGTTAATTTTTAGCCAATAAAAAATATCCTTTTAATCTTTATTCCTCTCCCATTTTATTTTCATCATTATTTTTGTAATTTATTTTTCTGAATCTTTATAAGATATGATCACTTTATTGTCTCTATATGATTTCACTCTTTCTTTTTCTCCATTTTATTTCCCTTATGTTTTATTTTGTCTTTATCTTTTCAATATTCTTTGGTGACTATATTTGTCAGGTGTATTTTTCCCTTTCTCGGTTGTCTTTTCTTTTGCTTTTGGTTTGTTTAGATTTTGTTTTAAACACCTCAGTCGTCTATCACTCTAGTTTTAAAGGTGAAGTTTTAGAGCTAATTGTAGGTGGTAGTATCAATCACCTTTTTAGCAGTTGATGATTGAAGGATTAATGTAGGAATGCTAGCAGTATATGAGTATATGAGAGTTTTAAGTGGTGGAGTATGAAGGTTATTAGTTTTTGTTCCTATGACATCATTATGGAGCTTTAGCTTGGTTCAAGTGTCATTTGATAATACAAAGTTATGGGTATTTTATTTTTCAAAGGTTAGGTTTGATGTTTTTTTATAATGAATTTGTTTTTTTATGCAAAGATGGTATTGTATTTGTGTGAGTTTTGGGAGGAATGGTAGAGGTTAAATGATGTGATTTTATTCTAAGCATTATGGGATTGATAATTTTGATGGCATCATGGGATTGAAATCATACGTTTAAGGATTTATATAATGGTTGATTTTGAGAAAGCTTAGTGGTTTTGAGGAGTGGTTGATGCAAATGATATAACTTAAATTATGTTGGTGTTGATGAGTAGGAGATATGACATGTGTTTGTGAGATTGAAGATACAAGTATGTGCATAAGTTTAAGAAAACATGTTGGTAATTCTCTAACTATAGGCATTTTGAATATAACTATTTAAGCCTTCTTTTAGAAGAAAGGTTTTAATGATGGAGTTTTTGTAGGAAGACTATGATTGTAGGTGTTAGAAGATCTTTAAGGTTTTATCAGGGGTGATTAATGGGTGGTCTAGAATGGTTTCTATTGGTAATTAAAGTTTCAAGGTGATTTTACTAGGTGGTTTTGGTGAGAAATTTGGCAATTTTAGCCAAGTTAAGGTAATATATGCTTTAACCGGTAATATGAGTAGGAGCAGTTATGATGATAATAGTAGGGTTTTAAAAAATAATAGCTTGATTATTTTTTATTAAATAGTGATATTCTAAAATTTCAATAAATTCTTGTCTCACAATCACAACTTCCTTTCAATCTTGGAATCCTTTTTCTTTATTACACATGGATAATATAAGTGTTATCTATTTTTTAAAATCATTAGCTTGTATATTTGACTTAGAAATAACAAGTTAAATAAGTGTTTTTAGTGTTAGGTCTAAATTTAGCATAGAACCCTTTAGCAAGTAATGATATTTATGTATAAAAGGGTTTTCTGATATATGTTTTTTTACCTAATAATATTTTTAATTAATGAGTTTGACTTATTATAAAAATAACATATATGTTTTTAAAAAAACTTACATCATAATTATCTATGGGGATGTAAGGAAGTCTAAAGATATTTATTTTTACAAAAAGATATAAAAAAGTGTAAATAAAAAAGTCATCTAAAAAGCCAAGATCAGACACATTTACTGTTAAACGATTCAATTGTTGAATTAAGTAAATAATGAGGAACGATGTGTATTTTTTACTCATATAGAAAATGTCCAAATTCAACTCATAGATTTGCTACCAGGTGTTTTGAAGATTTGAAAAATCAGTCATGTCATATTAAGAAGGTAGTTAAGAGGCAAACTTCTCAAAAAATTATAAATAATCAATTACATATTAAAGCCTCAATATATATTATTCGTTAGCTCGCATTTCAAGCACGTGCTTTTAGAGGGCATGATGAATGGCTAAAATAAAAAAATAGGGGTAATGTTCTTGAAATGGTGGTACTTTTAACATCATACAATGAACAAGTAGGTGTGCTTATTTTAGCTGGCCCTAAATGAAATGACCTTATGGTTGGCCCTAAATGAAAGCCTCTGCACAAGAGCCTTCCTAGTTAAGAGACATATCATGAGCCCTCAAGATGATTGTTGCCCTTTCTGTGAGCACTATTCTGAAACTGTCTCCCACATCCTCATGCATTGCCCTGTGGTCTAGAAATTATGGAAAAAAATTATGTCTTGGAGAGATCTGAACTGGGTAATGCCATATGCCCTTGACGACCTTTAATGTCAATGGCAAGGTCTTCTACAAGATAATCATTATAAGTTTGAAAGATTTGTTTGGGGAGGTTTATGTTTAACATGGTTTTGACTATGTGGAATACTAGGAACAACTTGATATTTGAGGAAAAACAGCTTGTCTGGGAAGATATACTATGGCATTTGTTTTATTTTGCTGCAAGTTAGATCAGAAATCTGAATTCATCATTCTAATATACAGGTGCCGATTTGTATAGAAATCATGAATGTATTTTGGCTTGGTCTGCTTAAGTGCTGATATTGTTTGGATTTTTATGTTATTACTCTATTAGTAGGGTTGTTCGTTCCTTATCTGTCTTTCTTATCGATAGATTTTGGCCTTGACTACAATATATGTAGATAAAGCTTTATTCCCTCTGTTCAGGTTTCCTTTATCATATATATATATTAATCTAGATTTCACCAAAAAAAAGTGCCTTTATTTTGGGTAATGCTCCATAAAATGCTAAATACACCTCATATCAAATTTAAAAAGAAATTTCACATGTCTTTACTAGAAATGTTCAGTTTTCAATTTGTCATGAGATTGGTGATGCAAAATTTTGTTTAATTGTTAATGAAGCTCAAGATAAATCCAAAACAAAGCAAATGACCCTTGTTATTAGGTTTGTTGATAGAAGTGGATTTATACGAGAAACGTTTTTTGATGTAGTTCATGTCAAAGATACAACAACTTCAACTCTTAAGGAAGAGATTTCCTTAATAGTTGAAGAAGGTAAATTATAAATAAACTTTAAATTAACCCCGTGAAGAAGAAGGTGATGTTAAATGTATGGAAAACCAAAAAAATTCAGTTGTTAAAGGGGGATATTAAAAGATAAAAAGAAGTACAACTCAAATTGTAAAAAGAAGAAAGAATAGGGCCAAAGTGTAATTAAAAAAAATAAGACTATAAATACCTTATTCTCTCCTTTATGAGGCCAGCAGCATGGCGCCAAATAGGAGGGGAAGAATTTCAAATTTTTCCTCTAAAATTTGAGAAAAGAACATTAAAATTTGTCAAGTCTATACAAGTTCTAGATTACCAGGTAAGAAAAACATCCTTTGGTAAGGGAATTAGTAAGAAATAAGTGAAGAAATTGTAAATGGAAGAGAGGAAGAGGGTTGGTTGCATGCGAAGAGGGAGGAGTTGAAATTTTTCAATCCATTAGGTAAGGAACCTTAAACCTAATTGTGAAAACCAATTTAAATTTGATTATGAATTTTGTACTGATCTTGAATTTAAATTAGGGTTTTTAAGTAAAATTGGGGGAAATGTACAATTTATTGAAATTGAGTTAATTAAAGTATTGTAAATTACTTTGAACATGAAATCATGTAAAAATACCAAATAAAAATCAATGGTTAAAGAAATAAGAGTGGTCGACCATTAGGGGAATGAATGGGAGGAGAAGAATTTATGATTTTCGTGATAAAGTCCTTATGATGTGTTGTATAATATGAACAATGAATAAATAAGATAAATGATTGCATGAGGAGGAGAAGGGAACCCTTTGTTCCCTTAGGCCAAGTTTCGGCCAAGGCAAGATTAAAGGGGGAGGGAGGAGTTTTAAGATTTCGTATGTTAATAATGGGTCAATTAGGTGTGGTAAAAAGTTTAGTAATAAGTGAAGCATGATAATTTGATGGTAAGGGAATTTTGTAAATCGAATCCATGTGTTTATGTAAGGTAGAAATGAGTCTATTGGCTATAATGTATAGCATATGGCTTGACTTAGGAAGAGTTGTGAAATGTAGGAAAATGTGGAATCCAATAATACGTATGTTTTTTGAAATAGTTTTTGACCACTTTACACAAAAAATAGCGAATTAGTTTAAGCGATCATTGGGAGGTTATCTTTAGGAAGGTTACTACGTATATAACGTATAAATGGTTATCTTGAGACAAGAGGGGGAAATGAGGATATTTGAAGGTTCATTTAAACCATTGACGAAAACTAGATAGATTCATCACCCCGATTACAAAGAGGATCCAAGCCTAAAAATGATAAAATTTGGGAAATAGCCAAGGATGTTAGCTTTCCAATGAGTCTAACCTCGCTTAAATTAGAATTCTAGAACTCTAGATACAGGTAAATATCTGAGGAGTGGTCGAGCTGCAACCTATACTGGCAGTTTTGACAAGTTGTCAAAACAGGAAATTTAGTCATGTCAGGGGCGAAATCGGGTTTCCTTCCCTTCAGAAAATGTGTAGTGTCGTGTCTTAGCATTCAAAAGAAAATAAGTTGTGTTCGAAACCAAATTTGTGATGTTAGTTCTGATTAAATAAAGAACAATGATTTTAAGCGATGTAATGGGAAACACAAATGTAAAGGAAGCAATTATTAAAAGAAAGTCAACATTGTTGTTGTTGTTATTGTTATGACAAATATAACTTAAATAAGAAATAATGTGGTATGCTTGTGGATTTAGGAGGGTCGTAGGAGAGGCACAACAACAATAATAGAGTATGCGCTAAGCTTCTGCGGCAGGTAGGTTTCATATACCTAAACCTTTCTTAAATATAAGTAATGATGGAAATTTGTTTAATTCTTGGATTGTATATATATTGATGTTGCCAAAAGGAGGAACGATCGAATGAAATAAATGAAAATAGACTTGACTAATTGTTCCGGTTAGGAATAGTGAACTATATTAATAGAATTTATAGACAACAGTTTTCTTGAATTTGATCAATCGATCCCGAGTACAGGAGGCTAATGATGTTAGTAGATTTACTAACGTCGGCATGACCATCCCAGAGAATGAGAGATACTAAACTTGATTAACTATTCGGGTTAAGAATAGTTAATAATATCGGCGGATGATGTCGATATTGAGAATTGATTAACTATTTCAGGTTAGAAATAGTTAATGATATCAATAGGCTGCATTGATATCAACATTTACGAAAAACTTGATTAGTTGGTTCCGATAAAGGCAACTAATGATATTAATGAGATTTATTAGTATCGGCATTACCATCCCACGGTTTTGGGAAGAAGAGATTTGATTAGTAATCCTGTGTAGGATAGTTAATGGTACCAATGAATTGGTATCGATATTTTTGAAGGAATTGTCCTTCAGCAATAACATATGATATTGGTTGAAAAATTTGGGAGTGGAAAGGGAAATGTTAGTGAATCTAGAAGGAATAAATCCAGAAATATTAAAAGGGGATTTAATGGAAAATTGTGAAGAATATGATAGGATGTAGCCTTGAATATATTGTTTGACTATTAATGTTAGTATTGCTTTTTATGATAATTATTTTCCAATGTTATATTTATTTTAGGTCCATTATATTTACGACATGAATAATATTTTAGATCATCTATCTTTTGTGTCATTTAGAACTAAACAAATGTTGTTGTATTTTGTATCTCAAGAAACTATTATGACTTGAATTGTAATAACATCTTTTAAATTGAATGTCTGAACATTATATATATTATCATGTATTCATAATTTGCATGTATGTTTGTTTTTCTTATTTAAGTACTAATTAATACTCATTCTTATTATATGGATATTTGAAAAATTATGGTTATATCGATGAGCATTGATCAGAATTGAGACCCAGGATGATTGAGTCGTGATTGGATAATGATTAATAGAAGTATATAGGTTGTTTCTTAATAACTTGAGACTTCTTGGCAAAGGAGAGACTCTACTGAAATTTTGATAGAAATTTCAGAACCTTGTATGAATTTGTTTTTTTTATATATAATTTTAATGTACTAATTTTAAAAATTAAAAAAAATATATTTCAAAGAAGCTCAGGAGAAAGAAGCTGTTCCTTTATTTGATTTCGAAGACAGAAAGTTTGATTATTCCGGTAACCAACAGCGTACGCTATCGTTTGATATCCTTGATCAATAATTCAAGCCTCCTGTCTCCACCACCTACAGACTGCATTTACTTTTATATGAACATTCCTCAAGTCAATATCCACAAAAGAAAGCATCCTCGTCCTTGGTCAAGGCTGCTGCTCTATTTGATACATTTTTTTTTCTTATTTTTATGGTGAACGATTCAGACCAGCATTATTTGATATATTATGGCATTTGTTTTATTTTGCTGCAAGTTGGATCAGAAATCTGAATTCATCATTCTAATATACAGGTGCCGATTTGTATAGAAATCATGAATGTATTTTGGCTTGGTCCGCTTAAGTGCTGATATTGTTTGGATTTTTATGTTGTTGCTCCATTAGTAGGGTTGTTCGTTCCTTATCGTCTTTCTTGTCAATAGACTTTGGCCTTGACTACAATCTATGTAGCTAAAGCTCTGCTCCCTCTATTCAGGTTTCCTTTATCATATATATATTAATCTAGATTTCACCCAAAAAAAAGTGCGCTTATTTTGGGTAATGCTCCATAAAATGCTAAATACACCTTATATCAAATTTAAAAAGAAATTTCACATGTCTTTGCTAGAAATGTTCAGTTTTTAATTCGTCATGAGATTGGTGATGCAAAATTTTGTTTTATTGTTAATGAAGCTCAAGATGAATCCAAAAAAAGAGCAAATGACCCTTGTTATTAGGTTTGTTGATAGAAGTGGATTTATACGAGAAACATTTTTTAATATAGTTCATGTCAAAGATACAACTACTTCAACTCTTAAGAGATTTTCTTAAGAGTTGAAAAAGGTAAATTAAAAATAAACTTAAATTAACCCCATGAAGAAGAAGGTGATGTTAAATGTATGGAAAACCAAACAAATTCAATTGTTAAGGGGGCATATTAAAAGATTAAAATAAGTACAACTCAAATTGTAAAAAGAAAAAAGACTAGGGCCAAAGTGTATTTAAAAAGAATAGGATTATAAATACCTCATTCTCTCCTTTATGAGGCCAGCAGCATGGAGCCAAATAGGAGGGAAAAAATTCAAATTTTTCCTCCAAAATTTGAGAGAAGAACATCAAAATTTGTCAAGTCTATACAAGTTCTAGATTACCAGGTAAGGAAAACATCCTTTGGCGATGGAATTGGTAAGAAACAAGTGAAGAAATTGTAAGGGGAAGAGAGGAAGAAGGTTGGTTGCATGCGAAGAGGGAGGAGGATATTTGAAGGTTATCTTTAGGAAGGTTACCATGGATATAACGTATAAATGGTTATCTTGAGATAAGAGGGGGAAATGAGGATATTTGAAGGTTCATTTAAACCATTGACGAAAACTAGATAGATTCATCACCCCGATTACAAAGAGGATCCAAACCTAAAAATGATAAAATTTGGGAAATAGCCAAGGATTTTAGCTTTCCAATGAGTCTAACCTTGCTTAAATTGAAACTCAAGAACTCTAGATATAGGTAAATATCCGAGGAGAGGTCGAGCTGCAACCTTTACTGGCAGTTTTGACAAGTTGTCAAAACAAGAAATTTAGTCATGTCAGGGGCGAAATCGGGTTTCCTTCCCTTCAGAAAATGTGTAGTCTCGTGTCTTAGCATTCAAAAGAAAATAAGTTGTGTTCGAAACCAAATTTGTGATGTTAGTTCTGATTAAATAAAGAACAATGATTTTAAGCGATGTAATGAGAAACACAAATGTAAAGGAAGCAATTGTTAAAAGAAAGTCAACATTGTCATTATTATTATTATTATTATTATTATTATTATTATTATTATGACAAATATAACTTAAATAAGAAATAATGTGGTATGCTTGTGGATTCAGGAGGGCCGCAGGAGGGGCACAACAACAATAATGGAGTATGAGCTAAGCTTCTGCAGTAGGTAGGTTTCATATACCTATACTCTTATTAAATATAAGTAATTATGGAAATCTGTTTAATTCTTGGATTGTATACATATTGATGTTGCCAAAAGGAGGAACGATCAAATGAAATAAATAAGAAATGAAAATAGACTTGACTAATTGTCCCGGTTAGAAATAGTGAACTATATTAATGGAATTTATTGACAACAGTTTTCTTGAATTTGATTAGTCAATCCCGAGTACATGAGGCTAATAATGTTAGTAGGGTTTACTAACGTCAACATGACCATCCCAGAGAAGGAGAGATGATTATCTATTCGGGTTAAGAATGGTTAATGATATCGATGGGCGTTGTTGATATTGAGAATTGATTAACTATTTCAGGTTAAAAATAGTTAATGATATCAATATGCTGCATTGATATCAACATTTACGAAAAACTTGATTAGTCGG
>Ga0307515_10024515_pt1 | contig 10508 bp, 5 predicted proteins | sample 17_EM_MG_FD_194513 | JGI IMG/M metagenome (GOLD analysis project Ga0307515, IMG submission 194513) | Populus trichocarpa ectomycorrhiza microbial communities from riparian zone in the Pacific Northwest, United States - 17_EM | ecosystem: Host-associated > Plants > Roots > Unclassified | place...
CAAGATATATTGTTTTTTTATTAACGTGGATGTCCGGATCAACTTGCGTGTATCTCGACTAATCTCGCGGACCCTGAAATTAACAATCATGTAAGCCTCCAGTGACCATAGATTTGTAAGACTTGAACTGGTGACCTTTAGAGAGCATATATAGAGTCTAACTAGTTGAGTTACACTCTTCAGAGTTATTATTCTCACAAATACCTTAACTAATCTCACAAGTCCTGAAGCTATCCAAGAAATATTGTTTTTTTGATTAACGTGGATGTCCGGATCAACTTGTGTGTACCTCAACTAATCTCACGGGCCCTGAAGTTAATGACCATGTAAGTCTCTAGTAACCATGAGGTTTATAAAACTCGAATTAGTGATCTTTAAAGAACAAATCTAAAACCTGACTAGTTAAATTACACTCCTCAAACTAATCTTATAATTGCTAAAGTTATCCAATAGATGTTGCTTTGACAGGAGCTACAATACAACGGCACATGTTTTTCCCATGGAAGCAAGTTCCTTTAACTTTTTCTCGGTGAATCTTTCAACTTGAATTTTATTTAGATTTTCTTGTCGATCGATGACCCACAGTACTGTCCTTAGACATGCATGCAAATATATAAGGTGATGGAATTATCACAAGTTGGTCCCTCCTCTACTTCTTTGACAGTGGGAGAAACATCACAGTACGACGGTACGTAGCTAAACTCGAGCCAGCAAAGGATTGATTCCCGGTTAAACGCGTGAGTGATGAGATGATAGCTAATTTTATTTTTATTTTTTTCTTGATTTTTTTTAAATTTTATTGTTTTTTAATTTTAATTTTATTTGTTGTCTTCTTTTTTCCAATTCATCTCTTTTTTTTTATGTTTTTTTTATTAAAGTTATTTCTCTTTTCCATTTATCCTTCCTATTGGAAATTTTTGGTTATCCTCTCATTTATTTTTTATTTTTATTTTCATCTTTATTCTTTTAATTATATTTTTTTGTTTTAGATCATTTTTTTAATTGATTTTTTTTTCAGCTTCATTCTTTGATGTTTAATTTGTTAGGAATTGTGCTTTATAGTTTTTTTATTTGTAATATTTATGATCGAATGATCTGGGTCATAAATTTAAAAAGTTTACGTTGTTCAATATCATTTTTTTCCAATGTTATCGTTTTGTTTTTTATTTTAAAGATTTATTTTGTAGTTATCTTTAATTTCTTTTATCTCGGTTTATCTTGGTCTCATGATCTAAGTTACGAGTTTTGTAGATCTTTTTTTAATGGAGTTTTTTTTTCTCAAAAAAACTGTTTTTTTATTTAATTTTTGAAGATATCATTATGATTTATCTATAATATTTTTATTTTATACAAATGGACCTTATTTTTTTAAAATAAAAAATATTTTTTTGATATATTTGGCCTTGCATAATATTTTTTTTCTTTTATTTTATTCAACCAGTTTTATGTGGGTTTCTATTATCTTTTATTGATTTTAATAAATAAATTTAGCAAACAAAACCGAGAAAAAGTTTTATTTTACGGGATCAAATATCTTGATCTACATTCTTCTCTTAATTTTTCTAGTTTTTCTTTTAGTTATTGTGAATGGTTTTATTTTATTTATATAAATAATTTTTAATTTTATTTAATTAAATATATGCATAATTTTTTTGATTTGCACTTTAAATTTTTTTATATAAAAAACACATTAAAATAATCAATTTACTCAATTTTTTTTTAAAAAAACATTTTATGACCCGTGGCTAATCACGGCTTAAATAGTTAGTTAGTTATATATATACCTTGCCAAAATTTCAAGAGGTTGGGTTCGTCTTTCTCCGTTTCTCAACTCTATTAAACATCAAAACATGGGGAGTAGTCCCAATTAAAACATTACAAAACCCAACTCAAACCAGCACTGTACAGCCCAAATCTTTCAAGAATTTTTTTTTTCTTTGGGTTAATCTTATTGGGATTAACAAACAAGCAATAAGTAGCCTGTCAAGTGACAGTGCCCGCCTTGACCTTAATCTCCACCACATGCCATGCCAAGATGCCATCCTCTAAGAACCAACAACGTTGTTCTCGTTGTTACAACTTCTTGCAAAGGAAAAATTAATAGCAAAAAAACAGTATCAGTTCTTAGCAATCACTGCTTTGATTTTTCTGGACACTCTTCAGCTTCTAAACCCGAAATAATCCCTCTCAGGCAATCGAGGTGGGATCTTTTTATGCTGTGACCCATGAAGGAGAATCAAGTAAATCAATGAGATATTAAGCAAAATCAAAACAATGGTTAGAGTTTTTCCAGCGTGTGTGTTTCAACCTAAGTGCCTCCTTCTCTTCATTGTCCTAGTTATTTTTCTCATCTTTGCTTTTACCAATCCTAAGCAGGTACCTCTCTTTGTCAAAGTTTGTTCATTTTTCTCAACTTTAGTTTTTCTCAGAATAATTTGGATCCAGACTTGTGGGTTTTGCTTGATTTTTTGTGATTTGGGTTTGGTTGTTGAGTTTGATTTTTATTGTTTTGTTAGTGGTTGTTGTGAATTCATTGAAAATTGAGTGGATTAGTTTTGGATAAAGGCAGTAGTTATGTGTTATTGTGGTTCTGCTTTTGCATTGTGTATCGAAGGTTTTCAGATGTTAGCTTCTTGTTTGAGCCTTCAGTTTCCCGTGGCTAAGTTTTTACGTAAATTGATAGGTTAGCCTAAGCGTGTCACTGTATTTTATGAATCTTTATAAATGATCCAGAGTCTCCAATTAGCAGTTATGATGACAAGCCCGATCAATATTGTTAGTTACTTGTCATGCTAAATTTTTTCCTCCCTTTTGGTTCAGTGCTGGTTTATTTGTTTAATATTTCTTTCAGTTTCAACAATGCTGCATTGCTTCTTGTTTTGTGTTTATGAAGTGATAAGTTACTGTTTTTATTTTGTTGCTTAGGATGAAGTGAAGGAAGAAGAACAGGACTATGAGATAACACATAGAGTATACTTGGATATTGATATTGATGGGCAACGTCAGGGTACAGCTCTTTTATCTGCACTATTGAAGAACTTGTAATAAGAACTAATATTTTGGAAAATCTCCCCTCTTCTTTTCCTTAAGAAGCATCAGAAAGAAAAAGCAATTTTCTAAAGTACTCTGATTCTATTGGTGGTTGTGTATCAGATTGATGTCCCATAAGTTGGTTTCCTTTTTATCACTTATTAATTTTGATTATATGTCTGGATTTCTGCAGGTAGAATTGTTATTGGATTATATGGCGAGGTTGTACCAAAAACTGTAGGTATGTTTTTGATAAACCATACATGTGATGTGATGGACAATCTACCTACAATTTGCGAAATCCAAACTCGGAGATAATCAGCATTCCCATGATGAACTATATTAGTTTGGTACATTTATATTTTAGATGGTTGAATAGTTGATCTAACCTTTAAACTTCTTGTGAAACTTCCTTCAGTCTCCACAAACAACCAATGTGTTTCTCCTTTTCTTGCTTGCTTGAAAAATGGAAAAAACAATGTCATAGTTGCAGTTGCTTATTTAAAAGCTCTGGATAACTTAGTTAACATCTCCTAGTTCTTGTTCATGTATATAAGATCATCCAGACAGTATATGCTTTTCTAGAGGCTCTTTCGCTTCTACTCTCTATTGTCTGATATATTATATTTCCATTTGTTCACTTTTTCTTTATGTTCTTGGCATTATGAATTAAGTAATCGTAATTCAAGATAATCATTTTCTAGCATTGATCACAATTTTGATTGTTCTGTGACTGTTGTGTCTGATATTCTTGGTTCACTTTTCAAATAAGTATATACTGGAACTGAGTTTACCCTTGAACCAGTCTAGACAAGTATAAATCTAGACATAGTCTATATCATTCAAGCTGTGCTAGGTTTAACAAGCAACTTAAACCAAAGGGAAGAAATTTTACTTTATCATGATTTATTTGGAAAGCCAGACTGTGCCTTTTGAAACTGACCTTCATTTGTTAAACCCATTGCAAAAATGTGTATACTAACTAATTTTTTCTTCTTTTCCAGAAAATTTCAGGGCTTTATGCACAGGTATTTTCCGCTGTCATCTTTTTATTAATTTCTCATGCAATGAATCCTTTTGCTTCCACTGTCAGTGATGGAAGCCATTTCTATAATTTATGTATTGATATAATTATTTCTATTCCCTTGCAGGGACAAAGCATAAGGGTGCAAGTGGGAAAGCCCTCCATTATAAGGGAATACCTTTTCACCGTATAATATCTGGCTTCATGATTCAAGGCGGTGACGTGGTTTACGGTGATGGGAGGGGAAGTGATTCTATATATGGCAGTGTTTTTCCTGATGAAAATTTTAAGATAAAACATTCACATGCAGGTGATTCTGTTCATATCATTATGCTGATTGCTCTTTATGGCCACCAGTCATGAATATAAATAGTTGAAGCTGCAAGTTATTCTTGAGTTTGAAGGCTTGTCATTACTATCATCATTTCTCTCACTTTGTTTGTTCCATTTCTGCAGGAGTTGTTTCCATGGTGAATTCAGGACCAAATTCCAATGGTTCTCAGTTTTTCATCACCACCATCAAGGCTAGCTGGTAAGTTATTGTGAAATATAGATAATATAAGGAGCAGATCTGGTCAAAATTGCTGGTTTCTGGCAACATAGCAAGACCTGTGTCTGACCATGTCTTATCCGTTTTAGATTAACTAGTTGTGAAGCATTTCAAGCTATGGGATAAGTTCTCTTTACCATCCACAGCAAATCTGTCTCTGAATGAAGCTAGTTGCTTCCACACTAATGCTGTTTTATCACTCTGGTTTAGCTAGTTCTCCAAGGATTTGCCATTGACAAAGTAATTGTGCAGAAAGTCTGCATTATGATGATGATGCATGAAACTAAATCTATGCTAGACTGATCTCTGGATGCACATGTCAACTTATGCAGGTTGGATGGAGAGCATGTTGTTTTTGGAAAGGTTATCCAAGGCATGGATATTGTTTATGCAATTGAAGGGGGAGCAGGAACCTATAGTGGAAAACCCAGAAAGAAAGTAATTATTGCTGACTCGGGAGAGATACCTAAGGACAAGTGGGATGAGGAAAGATGAAGCTCCGTTAACACCAGCAAGTTTTTGTACTCTTGAATTTGCTAATCTGTGATTAGATAATTGTTTAGTTACATATATATTGAGCTACCACCTGTCATGTTATGGATCCAGAGTCTTATGCGTTACTGGATATATTTCATCACTCTGTTGTATTCGATAACTGTTATTAATAGAATCATTTCATTTTCTTAGCAACTATATTGATCTGTTCTCATCTCCTTTTCACTTCCAGCTTATTAAATTCACTTCAATTTTTATTCAATTGATTACCATCTTGCAACCGTAGAGATTTGTTCTCGTGTCCTGGTGACTCCCTCAAGGTTTAATTCCTTACGGTCTGACTGATGCTTTATTTGAATGCTTAGACCCCGATAAGATAAATGAAGAGAAACAGAAACCTGTTATTTCATTTTCGAACAGTGGAAATTATTCTTATTCTTATCAGCTACATAAGCATTGGGACATGGCGACAAAGGAAAGTAGATAAGTGAAATATTTATATATACAAGGACGGAGCCAATAAGTTCCTACTTCGCATGAAGGTTAGACTTGAACATAAATAATCACAAGGACTGACAAGAAGACATGATAAATATTCAAGGTTATCTGAAAGATCTCATGGATATTGCTGTTGCTTTCGAATTTCTTGTTTGTCTACGACTCTGACAACTTTCTTCTTCTGTTTTAGCATTTAGGGCATTTTGGCACCCGCATTTGCCCATCGAAGACTCTGTTTTTCCCCCCGGATTATCGCCCATGACAAATTTTTATCTTCTATTTTTCTTGTAAAATTCTTTCCCGTAATGCTTCTTTGGATTCGAAGCAGAAAGGTAGCATGAACAACAAACCCATCTACCATGAAAGCAAATCCCAAGGATAATATATGTGATTTTCACACAAAAACAAGACATTATGCGGTACTGGTGTAATGTCAACAGTATTACTAGACACAGCATAGTTGCCAAAAATGGACAATAAAAATAATTATCTGGTCACCAGAGCTTAATCACTTACCTCCTGACAGTTGACACATAATAGTTGCCAGAAATGGACAGTGAAAAATAACTATCTGGTCACCATAGTTTAATCACTTAGGGAATCTCAGATGAAAAAACTCCATGGTATTAAAATAACTCTTTATTTATTGATTTTAAATCTTTAAAGGGATAACCATGTAGAATGTTAAAATCTTTTTTTGTTAAAATAAAGAGTTATTCATGTATATTTTTCAAGAAATGCATAAAATAGAGGGAAGATTTTAACTATTTTTTTATCTTTAAACTTCCTTTTTTTTTCTCCTTCTATATAAAATATAAAATGAGTTATTAAAATGCATTTTTATATTGAAATATCATATGAAAAAAATTATATTATTTAAAATACTATAATAATTTGGCTCTGTCATATCGATTTTGCCATTGCAAATGCCATCACCACCTAAAGGTCATCATCCAGATTCCAGACTGCACAGACAATATCCACCAGTCCTGCACACAACGCATACAGACAGTCAACGACAAACAAACCCAAAAAGAAGAATGCTCTCTTCCCTATCGCCACCACCACCTTAACCACCATCCAAAAACATCACCACCTCCTCCTCTCTCTAATGGGTAGTGGTGAAGAAGCCAACAAACCGACTTCACTTTATGATTCCTCTTCACAATCACAACCTCTGCTCTTGAAACCTCCTTCAATTGAAGAGCCGAACCAACCTGACCAACCTGAATCTGACCCGACCCAGTACCTCCAGATCTCCTACAATTATGGTCCTAGACCTTTTAAAGACCTTCCTTTTGTAATCTTTTTTGTTTTTGTTGTTCTTTGTACTTTTGGGTTCGGTATCTTCTCTGTTTTTCACAAAAATTCTAATTACTCCAATCTATCTTCTTATAAATATGATTTGAATTCTAATTCTTGTGCAAGAAATTCGACCTTTAATGGTTTTTACGAGTCAAGATTTGATTTTTATGCTTTGAGTTCATCAGGTTCAGTTTTTTTGAAGTCTTTGATATGGACCCTCGTAGTTACTTTGATTTTGAGTGTGCCCATTTGTTTTCTTTTGCTTCTTTCGCTTAAACATTACACTAAGCAGATTGTTTATGTGTCACTTCCTTTTTTTGTTGTCATACCTATCTTCTTTAACGTGTACTGGTTTGTTGCTTGTACTGTTAGCTCTTCTTGCAGTGATGCATTCCCTTTAGTTTATAGAATTTTGGTCTTGGTTTTCGTGTTCTTGATTATTGGGATCATTGTGTGGATTTTTGTAGCTAATTGGCATAGAATTGAATTAACAGTGAAGATAATTGGGGTTGCCTCTGATGCTTTGTCTAAGAATTTGGGTTTGTTTGTGGTGATCCCGTTGTTAACGCTTGGATTAGTGGTTTATTATGCGCCAATAGTGGTATTTTTAGTGTTTGCGAGATTGAATGGGAAAATTGTGCCTAAGGAATCAAATGGAGAATATAGGTGTGTTTGGAAGCAGGATAGTTGGGTGCCAGCATACTACACATTGGCAATTCTTACAATGTTGTGGTCTTTGACTATTATGGTTGAAGCTCAGGTTTATGTTATAAGTGGAACTGTTGCACAGTGGTACTTCACGAAGGAGGATGCAAAACCTAGAAGAAGTATAAGAAGTTCTTTGAGGTGATCTGTTGCTACTTATTCTTTTGTTACACTTATTACGTGAACATTGCATGTGTTTTTGGAATGTGGTTTATATTACAAACGGTTCTCTTGATTCTCATTTTGAATTTTTGGACTCTGGGATATGCTGATAGGTTATAATTTTTTGGAATGATTCTCATTTCAAGTAGTCCTCTTAGGAGTCCTTATTGAGCCAGGCACCTGTTAGTGGTGGTTGTCAATGATTTCGATGACTTGAATGTCTTGATTGTTGATCCTGCACCTAGCTAATAGGAGTATAGGACAGCTTGAAGATTTTCTTTTGTTGGCCGGAATTCTGTACCTCCAACCAGATAAAGATTTCGCATTCCAATTAATCTCTATAAATTTATAATTGTTTGCAATATCCTCTTATTGTCCTCAATACTAGTATCTCAGGGCACATTTCCTAACGTGCTCAAGATGAAACTTTGTTAGAGATTTATAATCATCATCATGACATGATTATTGTTTTGACCTTTGTGTTTAAAATTATGCAGACATGCCTTTGGTCCCTCGTCAGGCACTGTATGTTTATCTGGACTGCTTATTTGTGTTGTTCGCTTTGTGCGTGCCGTTGTCGATAGTGCAAGACAAGAAGATGTTCCTGGGATGGTGAACCTTGTCTTGCGGTGTTGTGTCAAAGCATTACTTTCAGCAGTAGATTTTCTTAACAAGTTCACAATCAACTTCGTGGCAATAACCGGTGAAGGCTACTGCACTTCTGCAAGGATGACATATGAACTATTAAAACGTAATCTGCTATCTGCTGTTTTTGTTGAAACCGTCTCCACTCGTTTGCTGGCTGGAATTACATTCGTACTCTCAGCAATATATGCAATTGTGGTGAGTAGTTATTCTAACCTTTTGCTCCTGTTGTATTCCAGAGTTCCTAGTTGATGGTGATTTACCATGAGTAGGTTCTGCATGTATGTCCATACCAGTAATTTACTATGTGCTTGCATGTTGAAGTTATCTTTTGTTTTGGTGTTGAAAGAAAAGGCTGACCTTTTATATCAAGATGATTTGATCTAATGATCTAATGCAATTGTTTTTTTTGTAATTCTGTATTTGTAAACAGGTCTGCGCTATCCTGAAAGGTGCAAGCAGTATGGGGGTTTATTCATACGTTGTAGCAGTTCTCGCATGGGCACTCCTGATTATTGTGCTGGGTTTCTTTGTTCATGTGCTGGACAATGTGATCGAGACTGTTTATGTATGCTATGCCATAGATAGGGATAGGGGAGAGGTTTACAGAACAGAGGTCCATGAGGTTTACAGTCAGCTGCCTATTAGTAGAAATCATAGGCCGCCTATTGCTCCCATTGCTCCTGTTGTATAACAAAATATCCTTGTCTAATCTTTCATGATTTGTGGTCTGTCATTTGTTGTCTGTATGATTTGATAACTGCCACCTGGCAGATTGTGCATAACTTCCATTTGCTATGAACTTTGTTTAATAAAGAGCTGGATTTTCCAGGCAAGTCAAAGATCAAAGATGTTAATATGCCCTATGACCTGGTCTTAATGTGGTTTCTTAAAGCATGTTATAGTGGCATGTTTCATCTGAACTGGGGTGTAAACTCTTGGTAAGTGTTCTCTCTGATGCTTTTAGACTGTGCATGGATCTAGTGGTTCTGAAGGCAATCGGTAGCTATGGTTTTCAACCGTGGACTTGTATCTTGCATTTGTCTGATGCTTCTATCTATTCTTATGTTTGTTCTGAGAAACACAGATAACCCAATGCCTGGTGATAGCGTTGTAAAAAAAACAGAACGTTCTTCAGGTCTATTTGCCCCTTATTCCTGTTCATAATGGGAAACGCTGTTCCATGTCTTCGCTAATCTTGTTCATGCAGAATTATGCTCTCCATATGGTCAGACTCACAAAGGCCTTAAGTAACATATTTCCATGGCTCCTTTAATTCACAAAAGAACTTCGGGGTTTTTTCCCGCTTTCCAGGATAAATGGTGGGATTTTCCATAAATCCACCATGATTCATCCTCCTCTTGCACAAGTTATTCTAGACTCTAAGCAGAAAGAGGTAGGTGCAAAATATGTCTCGTCGATCCCACCTAACAGCATATTGACTAAAATCTAGCTCTGGACTTTGTCCTGACAAAGTTCAAATTGTCTACTATGATCCCACTAGAAATGTTGGTGGTCCTCCGAGCATGATTTCAATTAAATTTCACCTAAAAAAATGTTGCTTTAGTCTTCTTCTCAATTAAAATTAGAATTTCGAGTTTTTTTTTCCAAAACAATGTGAATTCAATAATAAAAAAAAAGGTTCTTGTATCAAAGTTATTAAAATCTGGTATGACACATAACTTTGTAACAAATTAACTTGGGCTAATTAATTTTTTTTTTAAAAAATTAAAATAATATTGTTTTTATTTTTTTTTAATAAAAATCAAATCAAAATTTTAACCAGTTATGGTTTGACTTGACAAATTAATCATATAAAACCCTGTTAATTATAAATTATTTTAAAAAAAAACACCTGACTTAGACCGGGGGCTGATTCCGGCATCAGCCTACGGTCGGGTTTATAACTTTTTAATGCGCCTAAACTAGCTGCTAGATATGTCATCTCTACTCTATCGGGCCTTTATGAATGGGCTTTTTAGCCCAACGAATAGTTTGAATTTCGACCTATCAAATGCAACATTAGGCCTTTGGGCCTACTCTGCATCCCGTCTTCTCTTAGACAAAGGCTTCAGGGAAAATAAAGTGGAAAAA
>Ga0307515_10024516_pt1 | contig 10508 bp, 6 predicted proteins | sample 17_EM_MG_FD_194513 | JGI IMG/M metagenome (GOLD analysis project Ga0307515, IMG submission 194513) | Populus trichocarpa ectomycorrhiza microbial communities from riparian zone in the Pacific Northwest, United States - 17_EM | ecosystem: Host-associated > Plants > Roots > Unclassified | place...
TAGACTTCCATATTAAAGAGATTGAATAGAATCTAAGAAAAAAACAAAAAATAAATTTATTAATGTTTGTATAGAAAAAGCGTTTGCTAATATTATTGTCATAACCCAGTTTTTATCTTCTTTAGAAACAAAAGACAAATTGCACAAATATTTTTGTATATAAAATTTAGCATTTATTTTTTTTAAAAAAGACAATTGTTAAAAATAACCAAAATCACAAAAAAAAAACACAATTAGCAATAAAATCAATCGAATAATAATTTTTCAAAAATTAAGGACTAGCAAGAGCAGTTACAAAAAAGGTTACAGATAATTTTAAGGAACAATTAGGGGGTATTAATTGAAAAAAAAGGTTGAAATTGGTCACAATTAAAGTAGTTGAAAGATCAAGGATCAAAATGGAAGAGATGGCAATGTTTGGAAGTCCAATTCATTCAATTAGAGGCCTAATTGAAGTTAAGGTTTAGGAGAAAATTGGTTAAGATTGCACAAATTGGATGGACAAGGACCAAAATAGAAGAAACGACCAAAGTTGAGGATGAAAATCATAGAGGATTAGGGACTAAATTGAAATCAATTTGAAGTTAAAAGAGCAATTGGGATCCAAATTGAGAATTCTTGAAACCAAGGATTATAATTGAAAAGGCGCTGAAATTCAAGAACCCAAATTATCCCAAAACAACGTCATTCCATTTAAAAAATAAAATAATAATTAAAAGGGATGAATGATGCATCGTATGGTTTGTTCTTCAAGATTGAACAATTGTTCGACTAGTTAGGGACTTAACTGCATGAGTAAATTAACATTGTAAAGAAGACAAAAGAGGAAGCAAGAAAAGGGTAAGGAAAGGGGAGGTACCCGAAGCCTTTGGCAAACAACAACGAAAAAGGTGGGGAAAGAAAAAGGGGGTTCCAGTTAGTGTTCTTCATCGTTCATGCCAAATCTGTCAATTCATCTTGTTTAAGAAACTAAAGGCTAGTTAGTACGTAAATGGCAGTTTCTTCATCGCTTTTCTGAAAGAACCAAAGTATTTTGTGGTAGCTTGGTTTGTCAATGAAATATTTAGCATAAACACATGTAAGAAATAAAAGAAGATCGATGGCAGATCCCTTCATGCTTTGTTGCGTTGCAAGCTCGCTATTTCGGCTGACAAACCAATAGGCTTCAAAAAAGGATTAAATCATGTACTAAGAGTTATGAATTTATAGGAATCGTGGACTGAAATGCTAAAGTTTCTTTTGGTTTGGTCTTTAACCACGAAAAGAAGAACAATTCATGTGGTTTTGTGAGGGAAAGCAGTTATGACTTGAACAAAATAAACTAGCTAGGGTTTCTTTCTTTAAAACCTTGAATGTTAAGTTAGGGCTTAGTTGAATTTCTCTTCATGTTCGTGTGACCTTCTAGCTAGTCTCATAAAAAAATAGAAAACATAAATATTCTTTTGTTTTAGGACCGATGCTGAATTTTCACGAATAATTCAATATGTCTTCTTTTTAAGAAACCGATATTGAATATTTTTCACTAGCGATGTTGTTTTCGACAACTCTCCTTTTTTAGAGACTACATTGTATTGTGAATCTTTAAGTTGATATATCTCCTTTTAATTATTAATGTTGAAATCTTATAAAATAATCTTTTTAACAAGTCTTTTTTTTAGGGGACTTATTTTCAAAAATATATATCTTTTTTTTAGGATTAATATTACATTTTCCACAAACGATATATTGTTTTCAACAAATCTTCTTTTTAAGAATCGACATCGTTTTGTGAATTGTTTAAGTCGATGTCTCATTTTAAAGATTGGTGTCGAAACCTTTGAAAATAATATTTCTCAACAAGTCTTCGTCTAGGTCCTACCCATTTCAATGAATATATAATTTGATGTCTTTTTTCTTATAGATTGATGTTAAATTTCTCGTAATTAACCTAAATTGATAAAATCATTTATTTTTAGGGATTAAAATTAATTTTTTTCAAACTCGATGAAATCATTTAGAATTAACATTTATTTTTTTTCTAAATCAATGAAATAACATATTTTTAGAGATTAATTTCGAAGAGATAATTATAAAAAGAATACTATAATATGATTTGAAAATAAAATAAAAATTGAATGGTAGTTAATAAAATAATATCCTAAATATATTTTTAATTAATTTATTTTAATGAATTTTAATATAAATTTAAGGAAAATAATATTTCATTTCAACTTTTTTTTTAATATTAAAACAATGATATTTTGAATAAATTTTTTAGTATATATGTCTTTTATTTAATTACACAATACTAAAATAAGCATCCTCGAGAAAGAAATTGAATAAAATTGAAGGAAAAAAAATAATGAAATGTATTATAAAAAGAACACTATAATTTTATTTAAAAACAAAATAAAAATAAGCATCCTCAAGCAAGAATGATTTAGTCATGCGGAGGAGAGTGTTGAGAGGATAAGGTGATGTGGCTTGGAGTGTAGATCTAATCAAGTAAAATATAAGCTCTGATTGACTGAAAGCTAAATATAAGCTCGTTCACTCCCATTTGTTTGCCAATCTCCTATATTCCTCGTACCACCAAAAGATACAGCCATTTTCTTACTTGCAGCATTCTTCAATCTAGCGATTAATTTTCAACATGCAGTTCAAGTTCTAAATAAATATTACAACACCACCTGTTAGAGTTTAAGGATGTGAGAGAATATACCTTTTGTTATTAACTAATAACAAATAAATAAATAAATAAATAATCTAATAATAAAGACAATCAAATCTTTGACCCTAAAACCCAATTAATTTCTATCGACATTTAATAGAGCACATGGTAATTTAATTGATTGTCACAACAAGAACGACAGCAAGTTGGTTATAAAAAAATAAAAAATAAAATCCTTTTTCTTCCCATTAATTTACCTTTACAAAAACAACCTCTTACACGAACTTTCATCACCTGCAGTTAAACTTCTGGAGATGGGAAGAGACGTTTTACTAGCCACTGGATAGGTCTCAATAGCTGGGCTCTCTTCTTGCGCCAGAACCAAATTGCAGCATTGTATTGTTCATTCCGTATTTTCTTTGTCGCTGCCTTCCAGTCATACTTCTCCATATCATGGCGTGCTGCCTTGCCCATTGTTTCTCTCAGTTCTTGGTTATCCAACAAAGGCTCTAACTTGCTCAAGCAGTCATCAAGATCTCCTGGATTAAAGAGAAACCCAGTTTTGCCATCCTGTTCTGGAGGAATTATATCTGGTATCCCCCCAGCACGAGCTGCCACGACAGGAATTCCTGATGACATGGCCTCCAAAACAACAAGACCAAGTGTCTCGGATTCTGAAGGCATCACAAAAACATCCCCACTGGCGTATGCCTGAGAGAGTTCTTCTCCTCCCAACATCCCAGTAAATACAGCAGGGATGCCAGTAAACATCTTTTCCAGCTCCTCCCTGAAAAGAAAAAATCCATGTTTCCTAAAGTAAGATACTGGGGATTTCTAAACAACCTTTTTTACAGGGGTAAATATGAATTTCATTGTCTAGTTGAAATGGGAAAGTTAAGTTTTGGTTTTAAAAAAATCAGTTTGAAAAATAACATTGGTGACATTTCAGATTTTAAAAATCAAACATTTGAAGCTTGTGAGGGTCATGAATCATAATAAAGTCTTTACTTCCTTTGAACTAATTGAAAGGTTTTAGAATGCAGTACCTATATGGTCCATCCCCAATAAAGGCAATCCTTGCTCCCGGAAGCCTATCCATGACCCTGTTAAATCAAATTCATTACTGGCAAATGACAGCACTACTTTTTTGTTCAGGATCAAAGGTGGTAAGAACTAAATGGGTAACATTAAAGCAATCAAGTCATACATTAGGAAGAATAGAGAGCAGAAATATAACTCCCTCAGTACAAAATGGGACAGGGAATTATGATAGTGTAGCAGAAGAATTCCATTTCAAAATACTGCTAATAACAATTAAAAAGTACTGAAGTATCGCAACGAAACCCTTATTGGATATGCACATCAACTTTCAAGTAAAATGTCCATGAGAGCATCTGCAGCAAAAGCTTTCAGACACTTCATTTAATAATTTAGCACAGTATATGAGAACAAAGCTTATTGAGTCAGCTCTACCAGTACTTTCATATTTGAACTTTTAAGAAATGGTGGGCCTAACATAGAAATTGCATTGAGTTTGGCATCTACTGATTTAGGAAAACAAATTAATATTTTCATTCATCAAAATGAAAAGGAGAAAAACATGCGAATAAATAAAGAAGTGAAAGGGGATCGTGTAATACCTTTTGAGAAAATCCAAACTCTTCTCAACTCCAAGTCGTCCAACATGGACTATCAATGGTTTTTCAGGCTCACCATTGCTGTTTAGACCAAAAATACATGACACCCAGATATATTCCAGATTCCTAGCATAATGAAATAGGTGTAAAGAATGAGAGGATGGCCTTACCTTAATCTCATTCGCATTTCATTAGAGCGGAAACGGGGGTGGAAACTTTCAGAATCAACACCCTTATTCCAAAGACGAATCTTATTAGCTGTAAACAAGCAATAACAATCAATTTAAAACACAGCTGCATGGATGCAGAGGCAACATTTTCATGGAATTAATTTTGGGAATAAAGCACATTATGCACTAAAATTGGCATAAGGAAATGTTAAAAGCTATGTGATCAGGAATGAGATGTTTATGTTCACCTGCTGTCACCCTAGCTGCTTCAAGATCCCTCCCAATAGCAGCTGATGGCACTAGAGTTAGATCAGCGGCTCTGTGAAGAAATTCTGATGGAAAGGAGAAAACAAAGGTCATTATTGACTCAGTAATTTTCAGCCTGCAGAATTTGTTGTACTATGAGTATAAAATGCATAATACATACTTAAGATCATCCACATGGGTTTCACAAGCCAACTAAAAGTGTACCTTGGGATGTATCTGCAAATGAAAACAAAGAATTAAACTCTGCAAAAAACCAATTGACATATCAAAGGAAATGTCGCATAAGAATTTGAAGCTGCAGCATAGACATGTGGAAGCACACTATTAGAAAGGTCATAGGAGAATAAAACTCACACAGGGACATGAGTGTGATAAGACATCACTATGGGGACACACAACAGTTTTGCAATGGCAAGTGCACCAAAAACCTGCAGTACAAGACTGTGACTGTCAGTCTTGCATAACCAATATATAATGAAGATTGTTTGCTTCAAATGCAAAACTCACCATTATCCCAGGTGATGATGCATGTATTATGTCAGGCTTAAACCGTGCAACCTCTGAAATTATTCTTGGACTAAGTGCTAGAGAGAGGGGCACCTTCTGATACCAAGGGCAGGGGAAGCTGTAAAGAGGGAAAAAGTTTAAGAACCAAGAGAGGAATCTTATTTTTAAAAATCAAAGCTTTTGATCAAGTTGAAATAACACTCTGGTTCCTAGATTATGCAGTTGAACCAGGAAAACAATTAAAGCAAACCACAATAGTACACATGTAAGGATATGATAATCTATAAGCTACGGTGGTAATGTGCACGTAATCATAGGATATTGTAGCAACCTCCGTGATCCGATCAATTTTGCTCCATAAAACTCCTGAGGTACTCCTTCATGTGTTGTCACAACCATCACCTACATGTAGTAGCATTACAAGGCCAACTTGTTAGTTTTTGATGTGATAGCATTATTACCTAAAATAAGATGAGAAAAGAAAGGGAGCAAAATTGATGTTTTGCAGCTAGCAGCTTTAAACAAACTGAGCCAGTTAGGCTGAATTAACAAATAGAAAGATGATAAGAAGCTATATCAAAAACTTTGTTGATTTAACTCTGTTTGCTTTTGATTTGTGCTCAAAGTTTTCAAAATTTAAAGTACCATTGGTAACCCAAAACCGGAGAAATAGGTTTTCTGATATAAAATGGGTGAGCATGCACTGTGGTCCTCGTTCATACACTCAAGCTAATAAGCCTCATCAGTATGCATGGAAAAGAAAAAACAAAATAAAACTATAGCCATGCACCAAAAAAGTCAAAAGTATTGTAAATTACCTCATCCCCCATTTCGCGTAAATATTTGATGAAATTCTGGAACCTGTTTTTATAACCTGATACATATCTGCAAAATAAAAGGAAATAGATGGTATTCAATAAGTTCCCGCTATTCACTCTCAACTAATAGTAAACATTGAAGAAAACAAAAACAATAACAGGATGCCCCTTAATGATGATATTTGTGCTGATATACACGTCAGTATATGAGCATCAAGAAAATATAGACAAAAAAATCATGTATATATATGCTGATAAACACGTCAGTATATGAAACATTTCGATGATGATATCCGTTGTGCCAGCTGAAGCATGAAACTTAAAAAATGTGGAGAGACAAGGTGACAAACAAAAAACACGAAGAGATATCTGGTTTGACTTTCTTGAAAGCTCAATCCAGGTGCAGGCAATCAATAGTTCACCATAAAATGAAGATTACAAAACAAAATACTTACAATCCAATTGGATAATGCACCAAAACCAAGTGTCACTAAATAAATGAGCATCAAGAACCATAAGAATTATATCTGCTACCATGACCACTTGCCACTGGCCTTCTTAACACGGTGAAAAGTTTTAGCTTTTGAACTTCTATGACTAACTTCTACTAAGATTCAATCCCTAAATCTTTTTCATACAAAGAATAGTAAATATAAATTCCAGTGCAAACAAAAAATACCTTCCAAAGAGGAAACTTAAAACAAATTCACTATTTAGTCTTAAGAGAGTAATGAATTTGGAATTTATGATGGAATAGCATCCAACCAAAAAAAATAGTGGAAGATTGGAATCATTGACAAAATGCACCATATGGTGAAATACACTAGTCAAGCACAACTTCCAAGAAATGATGAGCTTCATACACACTAAACAAATTAATATGCCGTCAAACAGAAGCCATAAAACACAGATGCATAATTTAATCAACCGAGACAATGGAACATTGGAAATAACACCTAGTTAGATCCAAACTTCACACCATTGCCAGTTAGCAGAGGCCATGACATAATCATCAAAAAGGCAATAGCAACTAAAGATAAAAAAAAATTCAGTCATCAAACAGCTATACAGTTTTACTTAGAAGAGAATCAGCAGATGTAAACGGGAGAACAGCATGGAAATTATAACCTGAAACTGTCACAATCGTTTCATCAAACACAAAGCAATCAAAGAGAATCAAAGTCAACGTTTAGTCACAGATCCAAGAATTCATCATACAATGCAAGAAACTAGCATTAAGCCCATAATTTTCCAAGAACTTGTAAAATTCAACAACGTAATAAGGACTCACGCAAATGGAGAAGGCTCAACAAAAAGAGCAATGCGTCTAGGCCTTGAAATGGTATCGTAGTCAAGGAAAGGAGGAGGGTTCTCTTCGTCTTCTTCTCTAACCTCACTAATAGTCATATCGTTATTGCTTTCAGCTCTAACAAGAAAACACCCTTTATTTCTTTCACCCTTTTTTAGCCTCTGAAACTCAGTAAAGCAGTTTTGTTTGCAAGAAAGATCAATGGGTTTTGGTTTACGAGAAGAAAAGTTCGAAACTTTAAAAGAAACCAGAAACGGGTACAGGAAAGAAGAAGAGGATGTTGAAGGAGAAGATGAACAAGTGATGGAATAGAAAGGAATAGGGGAGAGAGTAGGAATTATGGAAGTGGAAGGTATCATGATGACAGGGTGTAAGTAATATATGGATGGAGTGAGCTGGGTTTTTGCAGGTTGAATTTTGGGTGTGTTTTCGCGATTGATTAATACTTGTTAATGGGAGGGACAATAATTTTTATTGTTGGAAGGAATCATGAAGGGTACAAAGGGAAATAGAAATGGATATTCCCGATCGATGGAAGGACACTCACTTTTCTCTGAGGTATCAATCGAAGAACATGTGAAGCATATGCCTTTTGGCTAATTGAGCATTAAGATTAAAATTTAAAAAAAAAATTCATTTAAAGAAAAAAAATAAAATCAGTAATGTACCATAGGCTGTGAGGGGCTTCTATGTTCATTCGCATAGTAAAACCTTTTTTTTCTTGTCCCAAAACATTTTTTCACTCTCAATTTATTTATTTTTTAATTTAATTCTTTAACATTATATTTTTTTTTTTGAAACTATAGTTGTAATTTGTTTTAATGCCTACATCTAGGGCCTCGTAGTGTTGAGAGAATATTTTGATGCATTATTAATTGATAAGAATTAGAGCTTTATGAATTAAATTCAAAGTTGAAACAAATATTCAATCCTTTTTGTTAGCTAAGATTATGGACTGCTTTATATGGTCAAGAAAAGTTTTTTTTATATATACTTAATTTTCTCTTTTTTAATTTGATCATTTCATAATTTGTTTTGATTGCCTAAATATTAGATTTTAGCAACGTTGAGGAAGCATTTTGTTTGTCGGTTGATGCTTAGGTTTATAGGAAAAAAAATCAAAATTGAGCTAGATTAAGACAATTAAGTGTCAATGGATCAAAATTAAAACTAAAACATGTATGGGGATTAGGGTAAACAAACATCGTAAATAGGTTAATGTGTGTACCACATACGCCAAAGGATAAGTGGCTTTCACTGTTTTTAGGGAGAGTGTGAGGCATCACTAGACGATGAAATGACAGCTTCCACAACGGCGTTGGAAGCGCCACACCGCACTCTTCTAGGTGGTGCAGTGCATTTACAAAAGGTCGCAACTATTAGGCTCTTGTGGGCTTTTTTTTCTTCTCATCCCTCTCTTCTTTTAAACTCCTGCAAAAAATCAGAGGTGTCCTGTCATTTGTTATTTGTATTAAGTTTGGACATCGTTCTTTCGATTGCATTTTATTTTGTCTTGAATCCTTTTTTTAATTGATTTATTTAAATTTTGTCCCTTAGCATTAAGTTTTATTTAATTTTTATATTAAATTTGATTTTTATTCTTTTGATTAATATTTGTTTCTTTTTAATCTTTTTTTTTAATTTCATGTTACCCTGCCCGTTTGATGTTGTCATCGTGCTCACCTTTTCTTTTATTGTCATAGCTTTTTTTTTAATCATATAATTAGATGGAACCATTTATTAGATCCAGTGGTAGGATCTATGACCTGAGCAACAATTTTTTATTTTATTTTTTAAAACATACTAGCAACGCCTTTATATTGGCTTTTAAAGTTTATTTTTTTAATATAGGTTGGCCTGCGATGAAGTCCAGACCACCTGTCTAAAAAATACTAGTATGTGATTGCTATGATTTATGCCTCACTTTCTTTGCATGTATGGTGGGTCTTTCACTTCTTGCATACACTACAAGAATATACACAAACTCGATTCTTTTAATATATATATTAGATATGGACATGTGCTACGCCACATGTTTGTATTTTTATATGGGAAAAAATTGATGTCTAGACATTGCAAGTGTGTTTTAAATAAATAAGAAAAACAAATGACTCGAATTATATCCTTGACCGCCTTAATAAGTTGGTTTTATTTTAATTAGATGATAAGAAAAATCAATAATGATAGTAAACAAACAAAAAATAATAACCATGATAACCTGAAAAAAAAACTTTGAAAGTATGTAATTGAATAAAAATAGACTAAAAAACCAGGATCGAGTCAATCCGAGGTATGATAATAAGGGGCGAGCCAACTTGTTTTACTTGCAAAACTTGTGGGTTAGGTTATGAGATCAGGTTAACCCGATAGAAAAAAAAAATTATAAAAACCACAATGTCTTTTTTATTTAAAAAAATTAATGTTGAACGATGAATTCAAAAAATACAATAAGAAAAAAAATAAAAGAGAATAGCGAGTCACATCAATCTTTCAAACTCATAACCTGAGTCATTAGATTGAAAGTGTTATACATGGAAAAATAATGAAACTCAATCCCTAGCAATCTAAAGTTGAATAATGAATTATCATTATTATTACTATCACTATCACTATTACTATTATCATTATCATCATCATCATCATTACTAATATTATGACTATCACTATCACCACTATTATTGTTGTTGTTGTTATCACTAACATTATTCTTACTATCATTATTATTATTAGTAGCATTATGATCATCATTACTATTATCATTATTGTTATTATGACTACTACTACTACTACTAATAATAATAATAATAATAATAATAATAATAATAATAAGTTATTTTAATGTTGTATTTTTATATTGAATGAGCTTTTGGATTGATAAAAACAATATATGTGCATGTTTGTATATTGATAGTAGGTTATAAGCTTTGAATCCTATATATTTTTAATGTTTACCGCATATAACTAAAATACATTGGTTTGTAAATAATATAGAGAAGCGTGTGTCAATTATGAGTTAGATGGATGAGATTTTTTTTGAAAGGATGTATAGGAGGATCGCTTATCTAATATGTATTTCAATACAAATTTCAGTAGTCAAAGCCATGTTGCATTTCTGGAATCCAAATTATAGATGTTTCACCTTTGGAGACA
>Ga0307515_10024517_pt1 | contig 10508 bp, 1 predicted proteins | sample 17_EM_MG_FD_194513 | JGI IMG/M metagenome (GOLD analysis project Ga0307515, IMG submission 194513) | Populus trichocarpa ectomycorrhiza microbial communities from riparian zone in the Pacific Northwest, United States - 17_EM | ecosystem: Host-associated > Plants > Roots > Unclassified | place...
GGACTAAAGGCTAAAGTCTAGGCTATTATAATACTAATAAACAACCTAAGCGATATAAGAGAGCTAATTAAATAAGCTATTAGAGTGGATAACTAGCTATATTAAAGCGACAAATTTAGTAAAATATAGTAAGGACTGATATATATAAGAAGGACATAATAATAGGTATTTAAATTATAGTATAGCGTAGAGCTAATAGACTTAAGTAGTACTAAAGAATTAAGATAATAAAATAAGAAACTAGAAACCTAAAGAATAAAGATTAAGTAATTAGAGGTCTAAGGAGTAGAGGCTAAACTAAGGATTCTAATAGCAGAAGATATTTAGGCGGACTCTATAGTAAGACTAGAAGTTTAAAAATAGGGCTTATATAAACTGTAGAAAAAAAGGGTATTTTACTAAAGACTATAGAGGTAGTTAGAATAACTATATATAGTAAAGGGAACTAGACTAGTAGATAATATATATATAGAGGGATAATAATATGCTATAAGGAATAAAAGAATATTTAATTAAGAGTTTCGCGTTTTATTATAATAACACATACTAAGTTTATAAGGACGCTAAATATAGCGCAAGCTATTAACTGTAAGAGCTTAAGTTAAAAGAACTTTACGGTATAAGAGAGTTAGATAAAGATTAATATAAACTCTATAAACTAGATTAGGACTAAGATGGTATATTTAGCTAGTAGATAATAAAGAAAGTTCTTACGCACTAGTTTTATTAAAAGGTAATAGAATCTTAGGGATTAAGATAATTAAACTATTAGTAGCAATAATAAGGTAATAAGGGCAGCTTACTAGGAGCATATAGACCTTAAGGATATAATAATAAAGGTAGAGGTTAAATCTACTATAAAGGAGGGATTAAGACTCCATTAAATATAATATCTATTACCTTGCAAGATATAAGAGAAGTAGGATAATAAGCTACTTTAGCACTTAATAAAGGCAAAAGGCTATAAGTTTAAGATTCTTAAAATAAAATAAGAAATATCTAAAAACCTATAATAGACGAAAACCAATAGAAAAGGGTAGTAGCTTAGTTTAAAGATAAATGAATAAGTATAGGATAAAATTTTCTAGGGGATTAAGATTTCGATAAATAAGCAAGGACACCTATAGTAGGTAAATAAGATGTTTAGCCTTAGGGTTAAACAATTAATACTAGAATTATAAGATTTAATTAACCTAAATTAGCTACTAATAATAGTTACTAATATATTAAATTTTGCCCTTACTAATATCCTACTATATATTACGGACCTTATATTAGCAGTAGTGCAACTATTAAGGATAGATATAAATGGGTTGGTTAGGACAGTATATAAGGCGCTAAAACTAATTAAGCTATAGGATAAGGGGTAGCTGAGTTATATAGCTAGTTACGTTATAAGTTCGGAATATAAGAACGTAGGAATGTAGGAACGCGACGTATTAACGTACTAACGTACTAATGTACTAAACCCTTTACTATAGGGAGGAGTTATATATTTAAGGACGTACGGTCTCTATAAATAGTTTTTCTTCTTTATAGTAAATCTTAGAATATAATTAGAGTTAATCTGTTAGGTAACTACTTTACTAGTTATATTTACGTTATTAACTATTCTATACCTATATACCTAGCCTATTAATAAGTCTACCGTAGTGTTTCCTATAAGGCTTTATTATATATTTACTATTAAGGTTATAGTAAAAGAAGTTAAATAATATGCTACTAAAAGCAGTAGCTATAACGCTATTAATAGCAGTAACTACTTTAGGATTAGGTAACAACACTAGTATAGTAGATACTAACTCTTAACTAGTTACTGTTGGACAGCTATAGGAAATAGTTAATTAATTAACAGATAATAATAGGATACTTAAAGAAAGGATTAATAGAATTAGAGTAGCTAAGGTTAAGTTACCCTTAATTAAGCGATTTTTAGGGGAGAAGTTAAAACTTAAGGGATTCCTTAAATAAATATACTTTAAGGTTATATAGGAAGGAGTAAAACTAGAAACGCTTATAGATTAAGTCGCTTATATAGGACTATTCTTAATAGGAAGAGCACTTAAGTAGTTTAAACCTTACCTTATAGAGGTATAGGAGTATAGTATAATAACTACTAACTAGGAGGTATAATATATATTCTTAAGTTAGAGTGGGTTTATAAAACGCTTAACGTAGATATTTAGAGACTTAGAGGCAACTACTACGGCAGAAAGAAAACTTTAAAACCTAGTATAAAGAACTTTAGTAATTAAATATTAGTAATATAAGTTAAATAAAATAATAAGGCGCTTATAGTATAGTATAAGTAAGGACTTAAAGTAAAAGTCTAAGACGTAATTATTTTAATAGAAGATGCAAATACTTTTAGGGAATTAATTAATTAAGCAATTAAGATTAATAATAGGATCTATTAAAGAGAGCAGACTAAAAAGGGTTAGGATAGAGTTTTATAGTTATATAAGGTGCAAAATACGTATTAATAAAGTTAAAGTTAGAAACTATAATATAGCGCAGAGCTAATAAACCTAAGCGGTATTAAAGAAAATAGAAAATAAAATGAATAACTATAGAGACCTAGAGGATAAGAATTAAGTAATTAAAAGTTTAAAAAGTAGAGGCTAAACTAGGGATTTTAGCAGTAGAAGATATTTAGGTGGACTCTATAGTAAGAAAAATAGTTTAAAGAAGGAGCTTATATAAATTACGGAAAATAGGATTATTATATTAAAGACTATAAAAGTAGGTAGAGTTACTATATAGTTAAAAAAACGAGATTAGTAGAAGAAATATATATATAAAGGGATAATAGTATATTATAAGAAATAAAAAAATATTTAATTAAGAGTTTTGTGTTTTGTTATAATAACGTATACTAAATTTATAAGGACGCTAAGTATAGCGTAAGCTATTAGCTATAGGAGCTAAAATTATTAAAGTTTAAAGGAACTAATAAACTATCTTATAGATTGGATATTAAGGACAATAAATTTAATATAGGCGAAATATTTAATAATAATAAGGTAATAAGGGTAGCTTACTAGGAGTATATAGACCTTAAAAATATTATAAAAGAGATAGAGGATAATTCCACTATAGAATAGGGAACATTAGTAGGGATTAAGATTTTACTAGATATAATATCTATTGTTTTATAAGACGCAAGAGAAGTAAAATAATAAACTACTTCGGCACTTAATAAAGGTAAAAGGCTATAGGCTTAAGATTCTTAAGAAGAGATAAGAGACGCTTAAAATTCCTAAGATAGGATAAGATAAGCTTAAGGACCTATAACAGACAATAACTAATAGAGTAAAGTAATGGCTTAGTTTAGTAATATATAAATAAGCTTAGGATAAAGTTTTCTAAAGGTATAAGACTCTTAAGATAAGATAAGTAAGATTTAAATTTTTTAAAATAAAATAAGAATACTATAGAAGCCTAGTTAGACTAAGGCTAGGGCTAAGCTTAAGAAAGAAGCAAGCTTAGGATTAAGAATTCTATAGGACTAAGATTTCTAAATATAAATAAGGACTATTAAATAAACTAAGATTAAGAAGTAAGAAGACTTTAAGGATCTAGTTATAAGGTGAAAACTAAAAAAAACTATAGAGGAATTTAGATAGAGAATCCTCGCGTAATAAAAATAGAAGATAAATTAGAAAATTAGTATACTAGGTTATATAAGGGATAGAGCACCTATATAAAGAATTACTAATAGGCCTAGGGTAGGCACGCTAAGAGTTAAGTAGCTTACTAAACTAGAAGATAAAGAGGATCTAGGGATCTTTACTAGGTTTAAAGAACAATATATAAAGGGCTATTATAATATAGTAATAAGAAGATACTTCCTTACGGATAAACTGTATACACTTTAATAGCTATACTAAAAGTAGCATAGACAGCGACATAATAATAAGTAGGAAGATTTTTATATATAGTTGAATAAGCGAGTTATCTAGGACTACCCTATTATAGAAAAAGCTATAAGTTATATTAAGGGAGTATTAATTATAACGTTAAAGGATCTAGAGGAATAATTAGAGGACTAGAGAAGCGAGAGGTAAATCTTAGTACCTATAAATAAAACTATAACGTTTAGATTAATACGGCAAAGGTTTAAATTTAAAGATAAAGACGAGTTAAGAGTTAACCTAAAGCACCTAGTATATTATACGCTATTATAGATTATATATATAGATAATATATATAAAAATCTAAAAGAAAAGAATTAGAAGTACCTTATAAGGATATATTAGGCGCTAGATAAGCGATAATATAGGAATATTAAGTATATACACAGCTAGTATTTAGTAAAAGTTTAGGAGTTAGGGGATTTAATACTTTAACTAGGAAGATTCCTTACGGAAGAATACTTAGACAAATAATAGTAGTAGGAATGCCTAAAGAATATATATTTATAGTATATAGAGGACAAAAAGTAAACTAGATATTAGCTAAAGAATAAGCTAAGTATATAAGGATTAAGTAGCTAATAGTTAGGAAAAGTAGAGGCCTATAAGACTAAAGGGAGCTAGTAGTAGAGCCTTAGACCCTTAAAGGAATTTAAGGACAACACCTAAATTTATAAGTTAATTAGTAAGACTAATAGTTTAAAGCACTAATAGATAGTAGAGTAATAAGAAATTATATCTTACTAGCAGTAGTTAAAAGAATGGGATTACTATATAGATAAAAGGAACAACCTTACCTATTAGTTATAATTTTAGAAGATCTAATAACCTATAGAGGAGGGATTATTAACCTTAAAACAAGACCTATTTAAATAACTATTAAAGGAAGACGAATTAAGATATCTTTTAATATCCTACTATTAAGAAAAGATAAGGCAGTATTAAGAATGCCTTAGTTATAGGAATATAATCTAAAGATTAATTGAATTATAGGTTAGGTTAATATTAAAAATACTTAACAACGTAAAAGGCGTATAGTAACTAAGTTAATATAGTATTAAGTTAGAGTAACTTACAAAGAGACTAAGAAAGGCTTAGGTTATATACTAAAGAAATACTATACATATAGTAAAAAGCTATAGAGCCTAGAAAGTAAAAAGCTATTAAAGTATATAGTATAGAACTATAAAATAGAGTTAGAGCTAGAAATAAGTTTAAAGTTCTTTCTAATCTATAAGCTAACTAAAGAGGAGTTATAAGCACTTAAAGAGTTTATCTAGGAAAACCTACAAAAAAGATATATTAGACTATTATAGTTATTAGCTAGTTATTTAGTACTATTTATACTAAAGAAGAACTGAAAACTTAGGCTATATATTAACTATAGGTAGTTAAATAGTATTACTAAAAAAGATAGGTATCCTTTACTATTAATTAGTAAAATCTAAAATAGAATAGGTAATATGTAAATCTTTATAAAGATAAATCTAAGGTAGGCGTACTATTAGATTAGGATTAAGGATAATAATAAATAAAAGACAGCCTTTAGGTTAAAGGAAGAACTATATAAACCATTAGTTATATAATTCGGACTTATAAATATACTAGCAACATTCCAGAAGCAAATTAATAGTATATTAAGGGGATACCTAGATAAGTTTATTATGGTATACCTTAACAATATTATTGTCTACTTAATAACTAAGGAAGAACATAAAGAACATATTAAATAGGTCTTAAGAAGACTATAAGAGGAATAAATGCTAGTAGTAATTAAGAAATACGAGTTCTTTACTAGAAAGATAGATTTTACTAAATTCATTATTAAACTAGGCTATATTAGTATGGACTTGGAGAAAATTAAAGCTATAGTAAGTTAGTAAGAACTAGAGAACGTAATATAGTTAAGATTATTCTTAAGGTTTTGTAACTACTATAAGATATTTATAGCATAGTAGTTAATAAGTATTAAGCCATTTATAAGATTAACTAAAAAGGAGGAACTATAGGTATAGGGAAATAAATAAAAGGAATTATTTTAAAAACTTAAGACAAAGTTTACCTAGGAACTAATCCTTAAAATCTACTAAGTAGGGCTAGAAACAAACGTATTAGACTTTATACTAGAAGTATATTTGCTATAGAAGCACGAGAATATATAGCATCTAGTGGCGTACTATAGTTAGAAGATAACACCACTAGAGTTAAACTACAACATCTATAATAAGGAGTTATTAGGTATAGTTACAGCACTTAAGAAATAGAGAGTATTCTTATAAGGTATAGAGAAACTATTTATAGTTAAAATGGATTATAAGAACCTGACGAGGTTTTTAATAATAAAAAAACTTAACTAGAGATAAGTTAGATAGATAGAGATGCTTATAGAATACTATTTTAGGATTAAGAATGTAAAAGTTAACGCGTTAAGCAGAAAAGCTAAACTATAGAATAATAAGAAACCATTAGAGGTAATATTACGTAAAGATAATAACAGATTAATTAGATATAATTACCCTAAGATTATAGTAACTTAAAAATATAAGTTACTAGAAAGCGGTTAAACGCAAAGGGTTTAAGAAGCACGGCTTAAAGATCTAGACTTAAAGTAGTATAAAAATTAAGAAGTAACGTACGTACCAAGAAATATTATAGGAGAATTTATTAAAAAATTCTATAGGGGAATAATATAAGGACATAATAGGGCTATAGGCTTAGTATTAAGACTCGAGAAGAAGTATATTATTGATATAATCTAGGAACTAGTAAGGAAAGTTATAAAGAAATATCTAGATTACTAAAGAAATAAACTAATAAGGTATAAGCTATACGGAGGGCTATAACCTATTAAAGTACTAGAACGTCTATGGGAAACAATATTATAAGATTTTATTATAAAGTTACTAAAGTTAAAAGATTCTATTACTAGATGGGAGTATAATGCGATCCTTATAATAATAGATAAATTAACTAAGTAGGGCTATTTTATAGTATGCACAGAAGAAATCTTAGCAGGAAATGTCGCTAAAATCTATATTAAAGAAGTATTTATAAGATATAGAGCACTAAGTAAAATTATATTAGATAGGGATCTAAGATTTATAGTAGTATTTTAGGAAGTATTTTTTTAGCGGAATAAGGGGTTTTATAATAATATTTATAGTATATTAACTACAGACGGACGGATAAATAGAGAGATTAAATTAGACACTAGAGCAGTATCTAAGACACTATATTAATTACGCACAAAATAATTAGGTATTGTTATTACTAGTTATATAGTTTATATATAATATAACACTACAGAAAGGTATAGAGATATTATTATTTTAGGTAAATTACGGGTATAAACCTAAAATATTGTTGTTACTATAATAAGCGAAAAAAAAGTAGAATAGTAAAGTAGAGAATAAAGACTCTAATAAATCTTTATAAGGACCTCTATTTTACAGCAAAAATAGTATAAAAAGAGGGAAAAAAGTACTATAATGCTAAGAGATCTAAGGGGCTAGATCTATAGGAGGGGGATAAAGTATAGTTATTATATAAAATTTTCACAAGTTAACAACTAAGTAAGAAATTAGATTACGTTAGACTAGGACTATTTAAAATTATAGTAAAGATTTTAGAAGTTATATATAGACTTAACTTATTAATAAAAATAAAGATCTATCCTATATAGTAGATTACGATACTAGAGCTAGCGTATAAAAATATAAAGCTACTAGTTTATAAAGCAGACATATAGAAAATAGGAAGAAGACAAATAGTAAGTTTTAAAGATTGTTAGTTATAAGGACGTTAATAATAAAATATAGTATAAAGTTAAGTAGATAGGCTATAATAAGACTACCTAGGAACTACTATAAAATCTAAAGAATTCTATAGAAAAGGTATAGGAGTATTAAAAGAGAATGGGTTAGGTAATATTAAAAAGGAGCTAAGGATAAAAGGATTAGTTAAAGGTAATAGATAAGTTAAGTTATCTAAGGGATCTACTACTAGTGTATAAACTGTTTCCGCCTCTTCTTAATTAGAATCTTTTTCAGCCTTCTTAGCCTTAAGCTTAAAGAGACCTTACTCTACTAGGCGTAGCTTCTTTAAATAAACCTTTTTATAAACCTTTACTAAATAAGATAACCGAGTATAAGTATCTAGTTAAGTCTTTAAAGCCTAAGACGCCTTATTAAAATAACGCTAAACTTTAGCAAGGGCCTTGGCTAGCTTACTCTTTAGTCTTTTAGCTATTACTAATACGTAAGACTCTAAAATAGATTAAATAAGGAACTAGGTAATTATAAAGAATTATAAGATATATATACTTAGTATTAAAGACGGATTAAATATTACAGAACGATTATATATTCGCTTACGTATACTTAGCGTATAAAGAAGGTTAGTAACTAGATAGAGCCGCGATTATAATATATACTAACTTCTTCTCTATATAACAAGAATAGAACGGTATAACTTTACTAAGTAAAAGAATAAATATTACTAGCTAGTTATAATTGTTGGTATGACTTTTATAACGTGCAGAATACATATATTACAATAATATATACTATACGGTGTTGTAAATAAATGATTAATTTTCTAAGATCTACGCGTCATAAGAGGTAAGGCTTGTCGCGTGTTCTCCTATAACCTCTATTAACCAATTACAATTTTCTATACCCGGCATGGAAAATCGCCATTAGCTCGCTTACTACTAGCGCCTTGGCCGCCCTCACGATGTGTCTAACACTTTTAGCTATAATAATAATTAGACGTAGAGGATCTAATAGGAGGTATTAGAAATAATAAAGGTTACTAAATTAAAAACGGGAATGCTATACCTCTAATAGACGACTTAGAAATATAAGATATCTTTAAGGACAAAGATAAATAGAAGGGGGATAGTATTACGGACCTTATATTAGTAGTAGTAGTAGTATTACTAAAAAGATATATAAATAGACTAGTAGTAAAAGCACGGGAGGTGCTAGAACTAGTTAAACTATAGGATAAAGGGTAGCTAGGTTATATAATTAGTTACGTTATAAGTTTAAAACGTAGGAACGTAGAAATATAGGAATGTAATATACTAATATACTAACGTACCAACGTACTTAGTACATTTCTTAGGCGCAGTATTATATATTTAAAGGACCACAGTCCCTACCTAAATAGTTCTCTTTCCTTATAGTGAATTTTAAAATATAATTAGAGTTAATCTATTAGGCAACCACTTTACTAGTTATTATTACATTATTAACTTCTTCTTACCTATATACCTAGTCTATTAATAAGTTTACCGTGGTATTTCTTATAAGGCTTTATTATAACTATATATAAAAATATATCTAGTATATAGAACATATACCTATAGAAAGACATCTTATATAAAGAAATAAGGAGTACTTTAACTATTGCCAATTCTAATATAAAGATGGCGAGATATCTTAATTAACTTTATAGTTAATGTTGGGAATAAAGGCATATAAGGTATATTGCCGTTACGTGTGGCAAGTTGCCGTTACGTGCGGCAAGTTGCCGTCACGTGCCGCCGCGGCACTAGCGTGGTGAGGAACCTTAAGTTCCTTACCCCTTTCTTCAAGAAGAAAACACAGAACAATTATCATACTATCTACGAACCGTAGCTCCGTGATCTCCCCTTATGTAACCAACACTGATTAGTAATTAACTTTACAGTTATACTATAGAACAGCTAGGTATTACTAAGAAGAGACGAGCCACTGTACCAGTGCTACTCGTGCTAAAGGAAGCTGTCTTTTAAGGTCAGAACTGGTCCTAAACTTTAAATAGAACTCTTCCACGAATCTAAGGATCTAAAAGGCTAGAACTGGTCCTGAGCCTTTCTGAGATTACAGATTCTTGCGTCTATTACACAGAACAACACGCTTTATAAGTCTTTGCGATTTAAGGCTAGAACTGGTCCTAAGCCCTATAATCGCAAATACACGTCTAAACGCGTACCAAATAACAAACGCGTACTAAACGACAAATATACATCACGAACGCGTACTAAACAACAATCCCTATACTAATAACACTTCCCTCCCTCCGAAAATATGGCTACGCCTACTTTAAATAACTGGAAAGACTCCTTACTACTAGGGGTAGCTAAGCACGCGAAACTTATCGATGAAGATTAGGATGAATTCGCCTTTAATATAACAACTTGTACCGCAAAACAAGTTAACGGCTTTCTCCTATACTATATTATATTCTACCGAAATAAATGCTATACCGATTTATAACTATAGGAGTATTTTAGGGAGGATTTTATAGGATGGACTGCTAATACCTAGGCACTTGGCAACGTTTATATTATTTAGGATTTTTAAGACTTCCTCTATAGGAATGGGGTATATATTACTAAGAATGGTAACCCAATTACTAGCAATATTTAGGCCGTTATTACTAGTATAGAAGAACCAATATAGACAGAAGCTAAGATTATACGTTAACTACGGAAATCTAAAAACAACCCATATTCTTTGGAAGGCAACTTTAATTTATATTAAAACCCCTAGAACGCTAACCCCCTACCTAGAGCTGCTCTCCTACCTAAAGGTGCTCTCACACTTA
>Ga0307515_10024518_pt1 | contig 10508 bp, 2 predicted proteins | sample 17_EM_MG_FD_194513 | JGI IMG/M metagenome (GOLD analysis project Ga0307515, IMG submission 194513) | Populus trichocarpa ectomycorrhiza microbial communities from riparian zone in the Pacific Northwest, United States - 17_EM | ecosystem: Host-associated > Plants > Roots > Unclassified | place...
ATACACGAAAGTAGACCCCTAACTCCGAGACCTATGACTTATATCAAACGTATCCGAGACATACGAGGGTAGTGCTGACGCAGGTGAAACAGGGTAATATGCAAGGTCCGGTAGTCGGTTACAATACAGCTTAAGGCCCTAGCCTAGATTTTATAGTAACGCTATAAAGATAATACTAATACCCGTAGGGATAAGAGCGCGTTATTTTATAAAGGCCATATAGTTATAGTTAGCTTAGAAAATATAAAGATAAATAGACCTAAGAAGAAATAGGATAATAAATGGGACGGCCCGTACCCTATACTCGTAGTATACTAAAGGGCAGTTATAGTAGACCTCCTAGACTATATCCGAGTAAATAAATCCTTTTATATATCTAAGGTCCGCCTCTAGGCTGCTAAAGAGATCCCTAGTTAAGTAAATATTAATACTATAGAGCACCGTAATATATAAGGACGAGTAGCAAAGAGAGATAATAACGGCAATATAAAAGATAAATAGGAGTTTAAGAAAATCCTTAATGTATATAACAAAGACCCCTAGGGCCTAACTTATAAGATTAAATAGAAATATTATAAGGATATAACCTAGCAGCTAGAGGAAAACCTAAAGGGTTGCGAATAGGCTATATAGCGCTTTTATAAGCAACACCCTAAGAAGCTAGGACCCCTAGACTGGGTATAAAATAAGGAAAAGTTACGCTAAGGTTGCGGCCGACTACTATATTAAAATTTATAGTGGTTAAGATATTATAGAACTTTAACCGGCGGTTAAAGTTATCTAATTGGCTAAATTCTCGCTAAGAAACGCTATACGGATTAATTTAGGTGGTAGTATAGAGTTCTGCCGACCTTACTTACTAAACTAACTAATTAGGATTTTCTATGCCTAGCATAAAAAATTACTATTAGTTTAGTTAAGGGCGGTAAGCAGAACTAATATCTTTGCGGTAAAAAATAGGCAACCCTATATACTGCCTATTTTTAAGTTATCTATTTAGTTTAGGGACTAAACTATCTAGGGGAGAGGAGTACTATTATGGCACTAACCTAACGTATACTATTTTATACTGTCTTATACTATTTCCTACTATTAGCTAGCCCACTACTAGCGACTTAGCGGCCGGCCCTACTATTTATATACAATACCCCCTTTCTACCTTCTTTCCCTCTTTATACCATAACGTAGTTATTTAGTCTACTTTATTGCAGCACTATAATAGCGATGCGCCTATATAAAATGTGCGTTTAGGGTATACGTTATCCACATCTTTTTATATCTAATATTAGGTCGCGATGCGCCTATATAAGGTATATATTTAGGGTATATGTTATCTAAGTCTAATATATATATAAAGTTGTTAATATAGGTTACTACTAGTAGGTCACTAGTAGGTTAAAGACCCTAGTTAAAGGACCCTAGTTATAGACGGGCCTGCCACCTAATAGTTAGGCTTTATCTATAGCTGCTTACTACTAGTATTCTTTATAGTTACTGTTTACGTTCTTCTTATAATATATACGTAGTACTAGCGTCTAGGGGGTCCTTAAAGCTATTTAGCTGTTAAGTAGTCTCCCCGGGAGTTTGCTTAGGAAAGCCTTACCTTTTTTAGGTTTTGTCCTTTAAACCTAACCCTATAGAGCTTATACTACGACCGCGCTTTAAGCGTAAGGATCTGCTATTAACTATATAATCTTCCGTAAGCTTTATAGTGTTAAGTAATTACTTTATATAGCGGACTTCAGCAAAGAGGTCCTTAGCAGTTCTTACCCATATAGTAAAGTTCTAGCGGAAGAGCTCTGCTTATAAGTAGGTTAGGAGATATAAGAACTAAAAGTTTACCTACTAATTAGGATTAATAAAGGGGGTATATAATAAGAGGTCCTCTAAGCTATATATATGGGCTAAGAAGGTATTAAAGTTCTAGTTCTCCTTTATTACAGTTATATAGTATATAGTAGCATTATTAAAGCGTCTTACTATAGGGTCCTTAATCTGGTTTTAGACTATAGCCTTAAATTCGTCCTATAGTAAAGGATCTTTATCTTTAACGCCTAGCCGGTAATATACTAGTTAGGTAATTATCTTCGCTTTTATAAGACCTTTAATAGCCTAGCGCGTACGTCACTTGCAGTTATAGTCGGCGTTATTAACCTTAAATTAGTTCTTAACCGCGGCGATCTACCGGTTAAACTTCTGTTAAGTAGTACTACTAATATTAGGTAGTGACTTCTTAAGCTTTAGCCAGGCCGTGTTAATACCAGTATTATAGTGCTTAGTTCGTTTAAAATTGGCATTAGACTTATTAATCTCCTTCTACGCCTTCTTAAGAATATTATATATAAAGTTTATACTATAAAGAACTCTTTATAGAGCGCTATATTGTCCCTCTTAACTAACTCCCTATACTTAACCTTTTTCCCATTTATAAAGCTCTCAAAAGGGAACCAGTATTTTTTACCACCTAATTAGGTCCTCCCAATCGGCCTCTTATAAAAAGTCTTGTTAAAGGTTATAGGTATACTACTGGTTTAGAAGTTTCTAGCGGGTTTAGTAGAGGGTAATAGTAGCACGTAGTTTAATTGCTAGTATTTATTAGTACTAAGTAAAGGAGAAGAAGAAGGGGTTGCTAGGACTAATATAAATAAATATATACAGCTAATCGCTAAGGCTTATTATGCAGTATGCCTAAGTTATATAGGTTACTATAAGCGCTACTATAGGAATATGCGGCACAAGTTGCTAGCTAGCAACTTATAGTGACTTACTACAGCCGCAAAGAGCCTAGAAATAGCGCGTAGTATAATACCCCTAGTAGTAACTAAGAATGGCAATATATAGCATATTGCGGCGATATGGCGGTAATATAGTAGGTAATGCGCTCTAGCATTGTTATATAAATAAAAATAAATAGAATATACCACAAGAAATTATAGCCTTAGTTAAATTCCACCAAATTTCTCTATCTATAAGAAGCTGGTAATATTAGAAGTCTTCCTCTTAGCACTCTCTAAATGTTATTATCCTTATTAAATTATGGTTAATATAGATATAGATATTATGGAGCTTGCTAATTAGGCCTATACCATTCCAAAATTTAAATGCTTTATCGTATAAAGTACCAGCTAGCTTCCGTTTAAGCTTACTAATACCCTTACTAAATAGTAAGGCCTTAATAACTAGGTTAATGATATAACTAAGATATTATAGGCGCGAATAGCTAACGTTAATATTAAACCGAGTTGCTAACTCCTTTAGCATAGTATTATTGTCCGTAGTATTATCTATTATAAACGCTCCAAGATTTTAGCCAATCTTATAGTTATTAATGATATTGGCTGTAATTTCTGTAATTAATTAGCTAGATTTTACTCTATTTACTTTCCGGAAACCTAGAAGACAATACTTAAGCTTATACTCCTTATTAATAAAGTAAGCGCATATCGCCATATACTTATTATAATTTAGAGAGCGCCAGCCATTAAGTAAGAGGTTAATTTTGCTTTTTATATATAAAATCTTATCCTTAATCTATGTTTTCCTTAACTAAAATATATCTATTACCTAGCCCCTAATTATAGTATATGAGGATAGAAGGATTACTTTAATCTTAGGTCGGCTAAAAATAAGGAGCTGTTAAAATTATATATTTTAAATAGTTGCAAAGCTAAGGTTATAGGCAATGATTATATTAATAAGGTTCTTTTTATATTTAAGATCATTAAATGGCGGTAGAAGAAGACCACGTTGTATAAAGCCTACGTAAGTAAAACTTTATCCTTATAATAAGATAGAGTTAGAATCCCCGCTAGCTCCAGTTATTCTATAGGTCTTTTTTAAATAAGATATAATCGATAAGGTAGAGACTATATTAAAGAGCTAGGTACTATAAGCCTTTTTTTAATGGCAGTGCTTATAGAGCCAGAGCTTCTTATAGTCCTTTACTTATAAATTAGCTCTATACTAATAAACCTAGAAAGCCTTTACCTTTATATTTAGTACCCGTTTATTATATAAGCGATACTATATATCCTAAAGAAGCTAGCCGCGGTATTTAAGAGTATTAAATTAAATGTTAAAAGCGCAGGTGTGCAAGGTCTAAGTAGGCTAAGATGCTTTTAAGGTAGTCTTAAGTAAATCAGAATTAGATAATTAAGAAATTTTATTAATATCCGAACCCATATTATCCTTAGAAGGTAATAAAGTCATTATATAAGATAATAGTGGGTAATCTGAAAATTTAAAGAAACTGGATAAACTATTAACCAAGGCCATTAATTAATCATCAATTATTTGACCTCGGTTTAATTATTTAATTGGCTTAATTGATATCTAATCTCGTATTTAATTAATTAGACTAATGCTCGGACTAATTGAACTTCTAATTAAATTTGTTAATTGTTGGCAGCACTGGGTGCTAGTAATAGGTAGTAATAGTAGGTTAAATATATAGCTCGTCTATCGGTTGGTTAATAAATCGCAGGCATATTAGTACGGTCGTTGTCTCGTTCGTAAATCGCGGGCGTATTAGCGCGATAGTTATCAGATTTAGGTAGCAGTATGGTGCAAGCGTTAGGTGGTAATCGCAGGCGTATAGGCACGAAAGGTTATCGGGTTCGCTCGCAGGCATATTAACGCGAGGTCTTTTTAGCAGGTCGTAGTTCCACAGGCGTATCGGCGCGGAGCTTATTAATTTAGGTCGCAGGCATATCGGCGCGATAGTTGTCTATTTAGGTAGCAGTATGGTGCTAGCGTTAGATGGTAGATAGCAGGCGTATCGGCGCTATTGTTAGTCAATTGATCGCAGGCGTATTAGCGCGATCGTTTGGTTGGTAGATCGTAGGCATAACGGCACGATTGGTTGGTCGGTTTGCATTCAAATTACGTTCGGGCCGTATTTAGATCGCAGGCGTATCGGCACGGCCGTGGTCTAGTTTGTGGTGTCGTAGGTATATCGGCACGATAGGTTATCAGGTTTAGGGTTTGGGGTAGTAGTACGGTGCCAGCAATAGGTCTTTCCTAATCGATTTCGTCTCTCCTTGTACAGCTTAGTATTAATTGGGGTGGTTATTACAGCGTAGTAGCTAGAGGATAACGGGTAGGATTTGTTCTAGAGGACTTGCGGCACCTACGCACCTACCGCCTATATAGCGACCCGGGTCATAAGTTAGCTTGTTTTGGCCGTTAGCCCGAACCTAATACATACTAAAGGACTTCGCGGACAACATGTACCTACCGCCCAATGGCACAGCGTGGGTTATGTCTTAGCTCGTCTTAGCTAATACCGCGGGATTAGTTCTAGGCTTAATAACAGAATCACTTTTCGTTCCTTATAGCTCTAGGCTAAGTCTTAACCGGGGTCGTCTCTACAGCTTATACAACTCCGTATTAGTCAAAAAGGTCAGAGGGGTGAGATATTATTACCTTTTTAGGCAGTCGTCCTTATCCACAGGAGACCTTCTAGCTGCTTAAATACCAGCTCCCAGTATTAATAATAGCGACTCAACGCGTTAACGACGCACAGCTAGGGGTGTTTAACGCGTGTCCTCTTAGAACACGCGGAATAGGGGTAGGAGATTATCCAGGCCTTCCCAGGCGAGGTAAAGAGGGAGCTCTAAACGAATAAAGTCCCCCCTAGGTGGATAAGCTTAGTATAATGTAACGGCTCGTATAAATGCCTCTGAACCAAAGCTTGTAGAATGCTATCTTATAAAGATACTAAGCTGAGGAGCAGAAGAAGGTTAAGGAAAGAATAGGTCTATATACACGAGCCAAGTCCCTAAGCGAGCCCCTAACTAGGCTGCATGTAGACGTCGTAGGGGCGGTGCCCTAGCGCCGTTACAGAGTTTATAAGCCGTTTGAGGAACTTCTTATAGCTACTTTATCTCAGCCAGCCGTTGGTAGCGTAAGAAGATAGCTTATAGTAATTAGTAATAATTATATTAAGTAGGAAGTAGAGTAGAGGCTTTTAAGTCTTATAATAGCGTTAGAGGGAGCTATAATAAGATCTTATCTAATTAGTAGTATTAACGCCTTTTATATAGTAATTGTAGAGGGTAATAAATAGCGGAATTTATAACTCCTTAACTATATCGCTGCTAAAGATCTTTTATATTATTATAGTACTGGTAGAGGTCTTTATAGGATATTATTATTACTATTTAATTAATTAAGATCTTGTAATAGATAATATTAGATACTATTTTTGGTAGCAAAGCCTTATATTAAGTTTTATTTAGGCAGTAAACTTATTATTAAGGACTATACTTATAAACAGCACTATATTTAAATCTTTTTAGGCAAATTAAGTAACCGTAGAGTCTTTAGAAAGCTCTCTATATAAGGAACCCTATAGTATCTAGTTATTAAATACTAATTTAAGTTCTACGAGGGAGGAGTGTTAGGTAAAACCTAAGTATATAGTTATATAGCTGCGAGGCACAGGCGACTCGTATGCGACTTGCCTATAAGGCACGTACACTACACGTGCCTAGGGAAACCCCTTACCTCGCACCTTAGACTCCTCCTTCTCCCTTAAGGATTCGTCTCTGTCTATACAATATACCTATTGTTTTATCATTGGACTCCCTATCTACATCCTTACCTTACATTTAAATCTTTACCAATCCCATTAGGAGGATAGCCAGTTCAATTTTCCTACGATCCACAATGCCTCTAAAGACAAGATCGACGCCTACACTTAACGGTAACACGCCCGCGATATAATAGCAAAACGCCTCAGGATCTAGTGTAGACGAAGCCTCTACACTAGCAACATCTAAGCCACCTCTTAAATCTTAAGACGATTAGACATCTATAAACGCTAGAGACTAGTTTAACTTATATACCTAGGCTTAATAGGAGCTTAGTAAGGTTACTAGCGTCCTACTAAATACTACTCACCTAAAGGAGCTAGATAAGCTGGCTAAGAAAATAGCTAACTTACGGAGTATTATTAATTTAAAGCCCTCCTATTATCTTTTAAGCGAAGAATATAAGTTACGTAGTAAGCGTATACACTAAACGAATCTCGACGCCCTAGTTAAGAAGTTCAATTAAATCAGCCGTCAATTAGGCTAGCTTCAATCAAATACGGCCCGTGCGTCAATTAATTAAATATCCCGCCAATCAATCAGGATATTTAATTGTTGGCAGCACTGCTAGTAGCACCGCACTGCTACCTAACTAATAAGCGCCGTATCGATACACCTGCGCCCGAACCCGTTGCTGGCACTATACTGCTGCCCAAACTAACAAAACCTCGTGCCGATTTGCCTACGGAAAACGACCCTATTACTAGCACCGTACTACTAGAACCAGATAACGATAGCGCCGATATACCTGCTATTACAATAGACCCTTGCTGCTCTGCCTGCAGCTAACCAACCCTCGCTGCTTTATTAGCAGCCGACCGACCCTTGCTGCTTTACCTATAGCTAATTAACCACTTACTGCCCTGCCTGCAGCTAACCGACTTCTACTACTCTACTTATAGTAATAACTGTATACAAGGTAGAGCTTTGCTTCTTAAAATACGGCCCGTTACTAGCACCATACTGCTATAATCCTAATAAGTTACCGCGCCGATACGCCTGCGAACTACTACCAATAAGACACTGTGCTAATACGCCTACAGCCCGAATATAACTAGGTAGAGCTTTGCTCCCTAGAATACGACCCCATTGCTAGCATTATACTGCTACCCAAACAACCTATTACTGGTACCGTACTGCTACTAAACAGATAAGAACTTGTACCGATATGCATGCGAGTAACTCCCTAACCCTTCTACCCTTACTAAACCTTTACGTTAACTTTTTTTAAGAGGGGGATTAGGGGGGCTTTTTTTATGGCTTAGGGCGCGCTATAATAAAAGGGGGGATAGTAGAGCTAGGAGGTACCGGAGTTTTAGAGGAGGAACGACGACCAACGGAGGGCTCTTAGCAATATACCTCTCGCAGTAGTAGGAGCTGCAGGACGGCTGCCTGCCCTATATTAACTGGGTATAGCAATATACCCCTTATAGGAGCTATAGGACAGCTGCCTACCCCACGTCAACTAGGTATAGTAATATACCCCTACAGTAGTAGGAGCTATAGGACTGCTGCAAGTCCTATATTAACTAGCATCGCTATTAAGCGCCAGATACTAGATTTTTTTTTCTTTTCTTTCTCCTTCTTTTCTATAAGGGGATAAAGCCTAAGGGCAGGCTTTTTTAAAAGGGGGGGTGATGTGACGGCGCTGGGGCACCGCCCCTATAACGTTTACATATAGCCTAGTTAGGGGCTTGCTTAGGGACTTGGCTCGTATATATAGACCTATCCTTTCCTTAACCTTCTTCTACTCCTCAGCTTAGTATCTTTATAAGATAGTATTCTACAAGCTTCGGTTCAGAGGTATTTATACAAGCCGTTACAAACTCTCTCTTTAAGCTCTCTACCTAAATACCTTAAAGCAATCGTGTGTAGGTCTTTATAGATTAAATATAGTGGTACCTAGCGATATATTATGGATATAAGGCAGTTAGAATTAATATAAAGCAGATAACTTACTCTATATACTTAGAGGTAGAAAAAAAGAGCTAAATTAAGAAGCTTTTAAGCAGGAAGCCTCTTTGCGAGCTTTTAGTGAATATAATAAAGAGATTACGTAATAGTAAGGAGTTTAAGAGACCTTAAAGGTTGCTAAGAATAACGTACGGTTATAGACTCTGTTAAATACCTCTATATAAAGACGGCCTATATTGGCTTAATACTAAAGAATAAATATCTATATATAATATACACTAACATTTTAATATATTTATAGCTTTAGTTAAGACCTTTAGTAATATAGCAGAACAATTAACCGCCTAGGAATGCAGCTTATTGATTTATACATATAGGCCACAATTTATAGGACATAAGTGACAATGTAAGAGATAAGCACTATCTTAGGTAGTATCTTATTAACTATTATATACTATATAACGGCGCTATCGCACATTACCTGCCAAATTCTACTATATTCTACTAACCTATAATTAGCCCGCCCAAAGCTAGCGCCTTAGCGGCTTACCCTATATATTTATTTACATCGGTCCTAGCGACCCCTTTTCCTACTCTTTAGCTTAGTATCTTTATAAGATAGTATTCTACAAGCTTTAGTTTAGAGGCATTTATATAAGCCGTTATATTATACTAAGCTCTCCCTATATTGCCTGGGAAGGCCTTAATAATATCCCACCCTAAAGAGAAAACTTTGTCTGCAATAACGCGTTAACGCGCTATACTTAGACACTAAAACAACTCTACATTGCCTAGGAAGGCCTAGATAATATCCTATCTTATAAACTAAATAGGACTAGACCTATACCCCTAGAATTAAAACTAAAGTATATAATACTAATAAACCTTAGGAAGCTAATAATGGCACCCAAAGTAAGCTTATTTAAGAGAGTTACTTCTACCTAAGAGGAACCTAAGATCCAATTAGGATTAGAAATTAAAGATAATAATAACATTATAGACGTACGCGAGTAGATTCGCGCCCTTACAGCCAGCTAAGAAGCCAATTATCTTAAGGTAAGGAATATATAAGAGACCCTATAAGAGATCCTAGAAAGCCTTACAGCCCTATAAAATAGCCTAGCTTCCCCTTCCTAAAGCCCTAGCCGATATACTTACTCTACTAAATATAATATACTAGGGAGTACGGATATAATAATAAAGTAATTAAAGTTCGTTAAGCTCTCTAACCCCTAACTACTCTCTAACAGGATAGACCCTACCTTTAAAAATTGGAGGATTTAAGTATAAGGAAAGCTCCGCGTTAACTATAACTATTTCCTTTCTAAGGAAGCCAAAATGCTCTACCTTTTTGGTTGAACTACTAGGGACGCCTAACAGCACCTTTAAGCCAAGTTTAAGGACAATTCCCCTATCTAATTTATATCTATTAATAAGATAATATAGTACCTAGCGGTTATTTATATTAACCTAAACAAAGTACAGAACGCCTAGTATAACTATAATCGCCTAATAATGGAACCGAACTAACCCTTTGCCAAATTCTAGACTTAATTCCTATACCTTATAGGAGAAGGCCAGGTTCCCCTTAAGAACTATTAATTAGACCTATATAATAAGCTAACAATTTAGCTATAAGAGAAGATCGCTATAACCTTAAACGACCTTTTAACGTATAATAGACTCGTAACTTATTACCTATTACTAGATTCAGAACTAAAGCGAATTAACGCCTGCCCTAATTGGCAGAAGCGACCCCAGAATAATTAAAACTTATTAGCTACACCTATAGGTGTAACGGAACCTTATAGTAAGAACTACGATAGGCTCGTTATTGGGCTAGGTATATAGGTGATGTAAGTATAGAAGTCAATAAGTAATAATAACTGGTGGAGTGGTTGCCTAATAGATTAACTCTAATTATATTCTAAGAATTACTATAAGGAAGGAACTATCTAGGTAGGGACTAAGGGTCCTTAAATACACAACCGTACTCCTATA
>Ga0307515_10024519_pt1 | contig 10508 bp, 11 predicted proteins | sample 17_EM_MG_FD_194513 | JGI IMG/M metagenome (GOLD analysis project Ga0307515, IMG submission 194513) | Populus trichocarpa ectomycorrhiza microbial communities from riparian zone in the Pacific Northwest, United States - 17_EM | ecosystem: Host-associated > Plants > Roots > Unclassified | place...
TCCTTCTTCGACAGCAGGCCTCCTATTGCTAGGATAGCAAGTGGCAACCCCTCACACTTCTTCAAGATATTTCGAGACATCTCTTCGAGTTCTGGAGGGAAAACAGTCTTATGTTCTCCTCTAAAGGCTTCCGGTCAAAGAACCATCTCAACTCAATAGTTTAAATTGTTAGATGAGATCCCATAATATGATTTATATTATTTTCTAACATACCCTCTCAAGTGAAAGCCCTTTAGGTTTGAAACTTGTACAGACTCACTTTACCTTGTGCTTAATTTTTATCAAATAAATAATGATTATGAGATTCAAACTCGTGACTGTTTAATCATTTTAAGGCTCTGATACCATGTCAAAAAACCATCTTAACCTAATAATTTAAACTGTTAGATAAGATTTTAGAATATAATTTATATTATTCTCGAAAACAGTCCAAGCTTCTTTCTCTGGTAAAGGTTGGAGTTGATAAACATGGCGAGTACTGTCTATAGATTCAGGCAGTTTGCTTAAACGAGTGGTGAAGATTACTCTGCTGCTACAGTTACAAAATGCATATTTTATTGTTTCCCAAGCATTTACACTCCATACATTATCGAAAACAATGACTACCTCCTTTGTTGTAGATGTTTCCATAGTGCACCAATCAATTGGAAGTCGTTCATCGATTCCAATTTCTCTGGGGCTGGTTCTTTAGTTGCCTCCAGTAAGCCTTACGGGGCAACTCGTAGAAGCTCTGTGGGTGAAAATGACTTGGAAACAGTAACCCAGGAATGACAATCAAAGCATCTTCTGATGGCTTGGCTATCAAAAACTTTCTTGGCGAGGTTTGTTTTTCCCAATCCTCCCACCCAAGATACTGGTGAGCTTTTCTTCTCCTTCTACTAGCCATGAAATCAGCAGATGTTTAGGGTTCTCAATTCACACAACAGCAGCTTCATCCATGTAAAGAGAAGCTAACCGGGGGTCATGCCATTTCTCTACCGTAGGGCTGGAGGTTGTAGCCATGTCTACTTTATTCTAAGAAAATGCGTTTCTACTTTCTTCTCTCCGAAATGGCCTTTGCCCTTGCCTTAATGCTCTGTAACTGGACTGCCTGCCGATGTTGAGCCCTTAATTTACGGATGTAACGATAGGAATTGCAAAGAGAATGGATAAAACCACTTCCTTGAGGTGGTGCTGAGCGGAGCTCGAGAATGTCTTCAGCATCATAAGCCACATCTTTCACTTGTTTCACCCAAATTTGCAGTCCTTGATCACTCTCACTTCTTGCTTCTGCATCCCGAAGGAAAGATTTCATGCTGTATAAATCATCCCTTAGCTCATCGATTCCTCCCCAAGGTCCTCCTAGCAACCGAGTTTCTTGTGCTACAAAGGAAGCCAGTTTCTCTAGCACTCTCTTCATTGCTATCATGGCCATGGCTTCTTGCTCCAAGAATCACCAATCTTCTCCTTCCTCTAGCCCAAAAATTGATGAAATTTACTCACTGAAAACAATAAAACACCCTTGATTTACTTTCAAGTTTAACAATTTCTTCGGGTTTAACAAGTCTTAACAATTTCTTTCCAGTGCTCTATGTACAAGAAAGTCAGAAGTCATCAGAGTCTCTACCTGTGAGATTCCAGTTTTGTTTAATTTTTTGACTAATACCCCACCTCCATTGACCCGAGAACTAATCTAAAATTACCACTACTAACTTAAATTGAAGTAAATGCTTTCTTTCATACGATAAGTTGAGTTAATTCTCTCTTTTATCTTGCAGTCATGGTCCTCCTAGGCCTTACCCTGGTAATTCTGAAAGGAATGCAGCAAGATCGCTAAAGTGTGGGTAGTTTGATCCTTTCTTTAGTCTACTTTCTCGCAGAATCATTACGATTGCTAATGTACAGTTCACTTCATGATGTTTTACTTAGAATTGCTAGATAAAATGGCTAGGAAACAATCATCATAGAAGTTCTGTTCTGTCAAACAATAATGTTCAAGTTCTTGGTTCTGACTTGTTTTATGAATGCTGACAGCTACTTTCCTTTGCTTGATTATATAGAGATTGGATGTATTGCTATGAAGCTCACCGGTAGAAAAATTAACATAACTAGGTCTGCGGCCGGATTTCCTGCTTTCGCTAATTGTTTCCTTATCTGGAGCATCCATTTTATGATGATATAGTTTATGAAAGCTTGTAGAAGCACTCTTCTAGTAAAGAAACCAGATGTCATTACTATTTGATGAAGTCATTATGATCTGATATTCATGATTCTGCTTTCACGACCTATGATTTTCATGCTCCGAAAACATCATTGCCTGACAAGAGATATAGCAGTTTTTCAGTGATCTATTGCCCACAGGTTTTCTTCTAGTATGAGATTTCTTCTTGTGCTTCCATTAGTTACTAATTGGCCTTTTTATGTCAATCAATTTCATCTATTTAGCATGTTCATGATTGCCCCATAAACAGAAAATGAAGGCACTACTTATTCTTTTGCACAACTAGATTTCCTTCAAAGAACATCCAAAATGAAGTGTCTCACAAAAAAAAAAATTTCACAAAAGCTGAGATCAAAATACATGAATTTCTCTTAACCAAGCTTAGCAAGAACATCATTCAGAGCAGATACAGTCTGAGCATAGTACTTCTCTGCTTCAGGGGTGCTCTTAATCTTTGCTGCATGGTCCAGCTGAAAAAGAAAAAGGCAACTCTTTAACAACTGAAAGTGTTTGATGATCAAAACAACTTAAGCTGATGGTGTTTTTAATGCTATCAAAATCAACAAAATCCAATCAAATTAATCTATTGCTCACATTGCCGATGGTATCAAAGAGCTTTCCAGTAAGTTCCTTGAGGGATTTCTTCTCATCCTTGGACTTAGCAGATATAACAGTGTTGAGATCATAACGAAGATATGAAGCCTTGAGGCGAAGATCATTTTGGACATAAGGCCAAGCCTTCTTGTCAATCAAACCTTTCACACCAATAATCTCCTTAGCTGACTCCTTAGCCCTTGCTGCTGCCGCAGCTGGGGGGAGTGGTTGCAAGAAAAACCTTTCTTTCAATGGCAGGACCAAGTCTCTTGCTTCATCAGAGTTCAACGTCCCAGCTGCCACCACACCAATGTGGGTCAACATACATAGTTGGATATATTTTACAAATAGCAAAATAACCAAGGAGGATTATTAATTCATGAACTTACTTAGTCCGCCAGAAGGAGCGGGAGGAGGGCCAACTTTGATAGGGAGAGCGGCAGCAAGAACAGCTTGAACAAAAGAACCAGAAGCCAAACCAGCAGCAACAAGACCCAACATGCCCCTACGGCTAGTTTCAGGCTCAGCAGACACTTGTTGTTGGGCTTTAACAGTAAGACCAGGAAGTGCCACAGCCACACGAGCGGTGTTGCTAGGCACCTTCAACAACCTGTTTGAACCACTTAGCTGGAGGCTACCTTCAAGGACAGCCTGAGATGTTCCACGTAGGCCAGCCATTGAAGCCATTGCTTGTGCCATGTATCAAATTTTCTCTAACAAGCTCTGTGCTGCTCAATTTGATTCACTAAATATACTTTTTTGGAGAGCTGATTTTGCTTGTCAAATTTTGTGTGTGTTTGTGATGTAGATTGGTTCTTGAGCTACCATACCTTATCTGCCCAATTTTCTACTTGGATAAGCTGGATATGGTTTTAACCAATCATTGTTGTACATGTGTAACTTGGGCTTTTGTAATCAGACATGGTGGTTTGGTCTCTACTTTGGACTAGTAGAATCATGCCAAGTGAATTCTAACAGGATTTAAATTCTACCGTTAAAATTCTTCAATCCTTGGGTTCCATTCGAGAATAATTGAAGTTAATTGGACCCAAAATTTGTCTGGTAAATGCTGTAAATCATCAATCTATTTTCTATTGGATAAAATAGTTTTTTTAACAACTTGATTTTTATTTTTAAAAATAAAATCTAAACTTAAAAAATAAACTATATTTCCATTCATAAATTATAAACTATATAATGGAGTCTAAATTTCAAATTCATGCACAAATTTATAAAAAATGCTGATAAAAATTCATTGAAAAATAAAATTATAACTCTATAAAATAAAAAAAAATAAAAAAATAAGGTGGGGATCAAATCAAATAATAGGGTGAGAAAATCCCTCACCCCTCGTCATACCAACTTCAACAAAACTGATTAGATTTTCATGCAAGTGGAAGGTAGGTAGAATAATGACAACACAAAAATCAGAAGAAAAAGACACAAAAAGTTTAATGAGTGAAAAATATTGTAGATGTGAATCATCAATTCATAATTTTTTTTTCTTAAAAAATAAAGAATATAATAGTTACCTTTTTAAAAGGTTTATATAACCTTTAAATAGACTAGAAAACTTTATCTCTACTAGAAAATAATTAAGAATTCAAAAACATTAAGACAATAAACAAAATATTTGAATTAAAACACAGAATTTAGAAAAAAAAGCATAAGAAAAATCATAAAATCTGTCATAGCATGAGCATTAATGTTTAAAATTTCAGTTGGAATCACCTGTAAATATTTGATCTCGATCCAACAATCAAATCTTCTGTTATTGAAATTTGAAGGAGCTATTTAGTCTCGACTGATTCATAATTTTGTTTTATATCTAAACTTGTCCTATTAATTTATAAAAACATCTATTTCATCATCTATATAATTTATTTAATCAAATCATCTAGTAATATCATATTATCACCCAAAAACTCAGAAACATCTATGTTTACTGCATCAAATCTTCTTCTTCGATTTCTAGTCAAACCTAATAAAAGTCTGATTCAACCAGATCAATTGACATCGAATACTTGATGGATTGGGTAAAATTATCATCTCTAGTTGGGCTATGGTTTACAAGTTTAGTGATCTTCCTAAACTGGGCCTGGAGTAGTAGTTCAAAATTTGAATTTTGGGAACCAAATTAGGGCCCAGTAAAGTACACTTTTCGAAGAGTGAAGGGCAAAACAGTAAGGAAGTACAGGAAGCGCCACTTCTCCCAATTTTGAAATCAACGACTCATTTCAAATTTCACTCTCCGCCCAAAACTCTCTCTGTCTCTCTCAGATCTCGACTCTCTCTCTCTGGTTAATCAAACAAAACCAACGGTCCAAATCCAATCTTGGCTTCTTCCAGTACAACGTTGCTGAAAATCAACGGCTGTGATTGACTCTGCCTTTTGATTCCGATGGCTTCTAGGAACCAGAATCGGCCTCCTCGTAGTCCTTCTTCTGTAAGTAGTCCTGCTTTTTTTTTTTCCTCTTTCTTGTTGCTTTTTTTTTGTAAAGGGGCTGTTTGGTTGCTGAGAAAATAAGAAATTTTGGATCTAGGAAAAATTGAAGAAATTTCGGTGATTGTAGTTGTGTTTGAAGAATAATATTGATGGGTTTTTATGGGTTTTGTGTTTTATACTGTAGGTAACTATGCGAAGCGATTTTTATTTTATTTTATTTTAATTTTATGCAATAAATCTTACGATTTTGCCTTAATTCCTGTTCTAATTAGAATTTATACTTGATGCTTAATTTTTTGGTAATCTCATTGTTTTTAACTGGTTTAGTTTAGTCTGTAATTTTTCCTTCTGGGTTTCGAATTTGGGTTCTGCTAAGTTGATATTTCTGTTTTAATTGACATTTACTGTGTTTAATTGAAAAATTATGGCGCTGTTTGATTGAGTTTTTTTATTGGGTTTTTGTAGAAGAAGGAAGGGGTGGAAGGTATTCCTTTAGATAAGCGGAGGAGGATTGCGATGGGAAGAACAGGAGGAGCTACGAATGTGGAGCGCAAGCCATTTGGTTCTGTTAACAGGAAGCTGGATGTTACTGCAACTAGTGATGTGGGGAGCTGTGCTGAGGGTTCGGATTGTGGCAATGTTGAGTTTACCAAGGAAGAAGTTGATGCGCTGGTCAATGAGAGATTGAAGATGAAAAAGTTTGATCACAAGGTTTTGTTTGGTGATTTTGGTTTAGTGAAGGATACTGTTTGTTGGGTTGGTTTTTCTAAAGTTTGGTACTGTTGTTTTGTTTTGGCAGGGGAATTTGGAATTAGTGAGTGAACTTAATGCTAGGCTTAAGGTTTGTATCAAATGGTTCCAGAAGAGAGATGAATCCCATGTCGAAGAGGAAGGAAAGCTTCAAATTGCTTTAGACGCTTTGGAGAAAAAGTGTACCGAAACTGGTATTTTGTGTTCTTTTAATGTTTCTTTCTAGTACTGCATGATCTTATGTTTGTCGGCAAGTGATTGACAATCTAATCTCTTGCACACACCCACAAACATTGACAGAGTTGATATATCATTCATAGGTCAGTTCCACTCTTGACAATAAATTGATAATAGAACCCGATTGTAGTTCCCCACATCGGCACATCCATCATGTGTTTCCACGAATTCCATACATAATTTAGTGAACCATTAATTTAACTCTAGGCAGAGCACGTGATGTCCCTTGGGAATTGATATACCTTTTGTTCTTGTGTGAAATAAGATGGGTTCTAGTGATTGTTAACTTATGTTTCAAAGCTTAGCTAGTAATTCATCTGTACTAGATTACATTTTAACTAGCATGCTATTTTGATCACAGAGTACCATTCAAAAGTCTCCTTTCGGTTGGTATTTTTTTTTTTTTTATTGTTCGACTGAGATGTAGGAAATCATGAAGACAAAACAGTTTTTAATGTTGATTCATATGTGTTCTTCCAGAGGCAGAGATGAAAAACAAGGAGGAGAGATTTAGTGCAACTATTAGTGAGCTGAGGCAAGATAATGCTTGTTTACAAGAGAGACTTTCAAAAGAAGAATCAGAAAAGCTGGTAAATTTTCAATTTTTCACTTTCTGTTGTGATATTTTCTTCCTGTTTCAACTTTATTTTGATTTTGTGGTTTGGCAACTAGGATGCAATCGCTTGTCATAGAAAGGAAAATGAAGCACGAATTGCATTAGAAGCTTTGCAGGCTTCTCTATCAAAAGATCTTGAGAAAGCCCAACAAGATATTTTAGCTGCCAATCAAAGGGTAATTCCCTTTAGTAACTCTTGCATCTTTATTTCTCAATGCTAATTCAATATTTTTTCCCTTTATGTGTCTTAAATCTTAATGTTGCTTCACTTAATGATTGATAACTTTGATGAAATTTGCAGGCTTCCTCAGTTGATGATATGTACAAGCGATTACAAGAGTACAACTTGAGTTTACAACAGTACAATAGCAAGCTGCATGCTGAACTTGAAGTTGCTCGCGAGTCTCTAAAACGTGTAGAAAAGGAGAAGTCTACTATAGTCGAGAACCACAGTACATTAAGGGGTCGCTACAGTTCATTGCAGGATCAATTAAATTTAGCCAGGGTATGTTCCTTTGAAGTAGTATCAATTTAACAGCTTGCAAGAATTCTTGGTTTCTTTAATTGTTCTCTTACATGCTGTATTTTCTAGACTGCTCAAGATGAGGCTTTGAATCAGAAGGACACATTAGCAAATGAAGTGAAATGTCTCCGAGGAGAGTTGCAGCAGGTTAGAGAGGATCGTGATCGCCAAGTGGCTCAAGTGCAGGCTTTAACTTCTGATGTGGTGAAGTATAAAGAAAGTACTGGTGAATCCTGTGCAAAACTAGAATATCTGATGGAAAAAACAAAATCCTTGGAGGTTTGTTCATACTGACCTTCTTATTCTGCCTTTTATTCGTTATTTAGCAAGTATTCTAAGATTAAGGTTTTGTTGCAGGAGACATGTTCTTCTCAGAGGGAACAAATATGCTTGTTGGAGCATCAGCTCACTGCTGCAAATGAAATGCTGAAGGTAATGGAAGTTGTTAATCTTGTGCATCAAGGATATACTTAAGGAAATCTAACAATATCTTCATTTGTTTGTTTTAGATGTCTGATTTATCTTCTATAGAAACAAGGACAGAATTTGAAAAGCAAAAGAGAACTGTACGTGAATTACAGGAGCGCTTAGCAGAGACAGAAAATCAACTAGTTGAAGGAGAGAAATTGAGGAAAAAATTGCACAATACCATTTTGGTAAGGTTCTTTTGTGCTAACTCATTTATACACTCAAAAGAAGCCTTGGATGATGGTGCTAACAATTAACAAATCATGTGTTGCAGGAGCTAAAGGGGAATATTCGAGTATTTTGCAGAGTGCGTCCCGTGTTGCCAGATGATGGTGCTGGGTCTGAGCCACCAGTCATTTCTTATCCTACCTCAACAGAAGCTCTTGGCAGAGGCATCGATGTAATACAAAGTGGTATGTACATGTTTCTCATCAGAAATGCACCTAATAATAGGTAGTTTACATTTTCATTAACATATTTTTATTCGGTGAAATCCGTGCTTTCTTTTTGAGATTTTTTTTTCTAAAATTTCTGGCTTTTGTTTTCAGCAGGACAGAAATATCCTTTTACATTTGACAAGGTGTTCAATCATGATGCTTCTCAGCAAGAAGTTTTTGTTGAAATATCACAGCTTGTACAGAGTGCCCTTGATGGCTATAAGGTGATTCTGCTGTCTCTTTCTCTTGTACTTTGGGATATTTAAAAAAACAGATTTAAAAATCTCTCCCTTGCTGGATTGAAAAGTTGAACAGAATTCAGCTGTAATTGTCCAGAATGAAACGGTCTCTTGGCCATTATTCTTTAAAGAAATTGTAGAGGAATGTAATTGTATTTGTGAAAGATGTTTTAGGTTATTATGTTGATTACAAAAACAAACTTTTATTTTAAAGTTTTAATCTTGATTGTCTCATACCTATGATTTCTTGGCTTATAATGTTTAGACATATTTGAAAGTGAGATTTTAAGTCGAAATTAGTCTTCCCATTTTATACCAAATGATTTTGTTCATCTGATAGATCTAGTTGGTTTTAGCCATGGTTAAGATATGCACTAATCAATGCCAATATACCACTTTTGGCAGGTATGCATCTTTGCTTATGGTCAAACAGGTTCGGGCAAAACCTATACTATGATGGGCAGGCCAGAAGCTCCAGAGCAGAAGGGGTTGATACCACGCTCTTTAGAACAAATATTTCAAACTAGCCAGTCCCTTATGGCACAGGGTTGGAAGTACAAAATGCAGGTATTCATCTAAAACTATTTTACAATGTCTAACACTGACTTCCTAATCTAATAACTGTTTGTTTTTGGTTTAAATTTGCAGGCTTCAATGCTGGAAATATACAATGAAACCATTCGTGATTTGTTGTCGACAAATAAATCGAGCAGTACAGAAAATGGAGCTCCAGGAAAGCAGTATACCATCAAACACGATGCAAATGGAAACACCTATGTCACTGATCTTACAATTGTGGACGTTTGTAGAATGGAAGAGATTTCCTCTCTACTTCGGCAAGCTGCACAAAGCAGGTAGATAGAGTAATTGCTTTGATACCTAATGACTTCGCCTTGTCATGCAAATTTGTAGAGTTGAATTAAGGTTATGATCTATTGCATCGTTTTTGGCTTAACAAATTTTGTGAGGAAATGCTACTGCTCAATGCATCGTATTAAAGATTATAGTTAGAGTTTGAAAAGTTTTGTTTGCCTGTTTGTTTTTCTAGGTCCGTTGGTAAGACCCAAATGAATGAACAGTCTTCAAGAAGCCATTTTGTGTTCACATTGCGTATATCAGGAGTAAATGAGGTGCTTATTTGTCTAATGTTGTAGTCATGGAGGATCTTAAACTTTCTTAACTTTTTGATTCATGTGCTTGCTACCTTTTCTTTTGTTGCCAGGGTACCGAACAACAAGTGCAAGGAGTTCTAAACCTCATTGATCTTGCTGGAAGCGAGCGACTCTCGAGGAGTGGGGCAACTGGAGACAGGTTGAAGGAAACTCAGGTATGCTCCATAATAATCCATTATTGAAAACTCTTTGTGATTTTCCTCAATGTCGTTATGCTAACTTGTTCTACATGATCAGGCCATCAACAGAAGCTTGTCATGCTTGAGTGATGTGATATTTTCTTTGGCAAAGAAAGAGGACCATGTTCCGTTTAGGAACTCAAAATTGACTTACCTTCTGCAGGTAACATGACTTTCAGGGCCCTTACAAACTCTATGCATCTTTTACTTGAACGAAAATACTTGTTCGGATGAGAGTAGGAGTCAGCGTGTACATGTAGCCTAGTTGATAATTGATACTTCTAATTATGTTAGTTGTTTCTGGATGATTGGCTAAAGTTTAAGATTTTTTTTTTATATTTTATTACAGCCTTGTCTAGGAGGCGATTCCAAAACCCTGATGTTTGTCAATATTTCTCCGGACCCTGCTTCAGTTGGGGAATCTCTGTGTTCTCTTCGGTTTGCAGCCAGAGTCAATGCTTGTGAAATTGGTATTCCTCGACGTCAAATGCTAGCTCAAATGCCAGCTCGACCTGCAGATTCGCGCTTGAGTTATGGCTAATCTCAATTGCTTCTGTTGTGTGTATCACCACACCTTGATGCTAACTTCTGTTTGTGAGGGTCATTGTTGTGCCATTTGGGGGGGGGGGGGGGGTGACAATGGGGTT
>Ga0307515_10024520_pt1 | contig 10508 bp, 4 predicted proteins | sample 17_EM_MG_FD_194513 | JGI IMG/M metagenome (GOLD analysis project Ga0307515, IMG submission 194513) | Populus trichocarpa ectomycorrhiza microbial communities from riparian zone in the Pacific Northwest, United States - 17_EM | ecosystem: Host-associated > Plants > Roots > Unclassified | place...
TACTTATACTATAACTAAAATTAAGACTTAATCGTGATATTGCAGCTATAAAACTTATATTGCGCGCACTTTGATTTTCGTAATATAGGCGCAAATAAGTTAAATATACGTAATATTCTAACTTAATAAGGAAGCATCTAAACCAAATAAGGTAGGGGGTATATGCGTATCAATTAGGGGGTATACGTATATCATTTAGGGGGTGTATAAATAGTGGCGACCTTATTAAAAGGTATAAAAAAAGGTTAATATATAGGTAAAAAATACCTAAAATATAGACAAATTTAGAGTTATATTAAGCATATATATAAATTTAATTATAATAAGATATATCTTTTAAAAAAAGTTTTCTAGAAAGTTGTTTAATAATTATAAATAGGTATTTATTATAAAGATAATGTTTGCCTTTAGCTAGTTAATTTATTTTAAAGGAAAATACCCCTAATTAATATAAGTATACTAAGGTAAAGTATTTTATTAAATATACATAGCCCAAAAAAATAGTTAAATGGCTAATTGTATTATATTTAGGCAATTTATTGAAAAATTTTATACTTAAAACTTTTTTTTAGTAATAAAGCTTAATTATATTTCTTTTATAGCTATATAAGCTATTATACAGTTAAGTTTTTAATAAAATATAAAATATACAATATATAGATTCTGTTTTAATACTTTATTTAATATAATAACCCTTAAATCCATTTTAAATCTCCTCTATTAAGTTAAAATATTTAAGTAAATTATAAGGTATATATATCTTAGTAATATAGCTCTAATTAAGAAGTACTATTTTACTAAGTATTACTATAAGATCTAAAAAAAGGCCTTTTAATAAAAATAACTAATTTTAGGCAGTATATCTTTAGTATTCATTTATAAAGTCTAGATAAAGGCTTTAAATATTTTTAGGTAAAAAATAGGGCTTTAAAAGAGGGGTTAAGCTTTAAAAAAGCTAACAGTAATTAATTTAATAATATAGTGACCCTAAAGAAGCCTTATAATATATATTATATAGCTTAAGGTCTTAATAATAAGTATATACTTAATTAAAAGACTTAGTTACTTTTATAAAAAATAAGTTAACAACTTTAGAGAGTTATTCTAAAGGCTCTATACCTAGGCGCTTAAATATATAGCTCATAATTATAACTTAAAGACCTTAAAGGTCCAAAATTATATAAATGGATAATGGTAGATCTAAATATAATACTAAAATATATAGATGTAATTAATAAAGCTATAGTAAAGGCAGAGGGAAAAAAGGCCAAAATAAGGGTAAAGGGGCTAAAATTAAGGCTTTAAAATACGCTAGATAGAAAGCTAAAAGCCGATATACTAAATGGTATATAAGGGCAGATAATTAATTAAATTTTGTTGAGTGTAAATAGCTTCCAAAGTGGTGTGGCCGATTTGGTGGGGTAACCGAGTTTGGGAGGTAACCGAGTTCTAGGGATCCGAGCTTAACTATATATTGTAATAGGCTCCGTTTTCTTTCTTATATTAGGGCCTTTAGGCGTTCTTATCTATATACTCTTCCGGTAGCTTATCGTCTTTATTATATTAGTATTGTATCTAATTATCTAGGTACTTTAAGAGTTTAGGTATATTAGAGTATTAGTTGTAGAACTCTTTAAGCTTCTAGGAGTAGTCTATAAAATTCTAAATAGGGTACTAGGTTAGGGTTTAATAAGGTATATCTTAGTGCCTAAAGAGCCTATACTTAGTTCTACCCATATCTAGGAGTTAAGGTACTTTAGCTACAATAGCGTCTAGGTCTATAATATAATATTTACGGCTATTTAGTTATCTAGGTCTTATAAGGGCGTTTATATGGGTAGTAGCGCCCAGTTTATATATAATTAGGAAGTTAAACTAGGATAGGATATCCGCCTAGCGTGCCTATCGGGCTATACGGGCCTATATTATTATAAAATATTCTAAAACCTTATAATCTAAAATTACCCAGATAGGCTTAGGGGTCCCTTTTAGCAGTATACGCTAGTACTAAAAGCTAGAGATAATAGCTAGCTTTTTTATTATTATAGATAAGGTAATTTAGCTTAGTATCTACTATAGTTATTAAATAGTAGGCGATAGGGTGCTATTCTCTATCTAGCTATTTCTATATTTAAAGTATTAGTTTCTAGGATTAGGGGCCGTTCTTAGTATAGAAGATAAGTAAAAGAGTAGAGACTAGCCGTTTTTTAAGCTTATTAAAGGCCTATTTATATAGCGTTAAAGTAGAAGGGTTAGACTTTATTAGTAAGGTGGTTAAGAGGTTGAGTAATCCCGCTATAGTTCTTAATAAAGCGTTAGCAGAAGTTATAGAAACCCAAAAGAGATTATACTCCTCTAACGGCCTATAGAAACTCCTATTAGTTAATTACAGCCGTTTTTTAGGTTAGTTTTAATCCTATCTATGCTAATAATAAACCCTTATTACTTTATACGCTTAATACTAAATTTTAAGTCTTTAATATTGGCCTAGAGACTAGCCTTATAGAGCCGTTATTGGACCTTATAAACATACTCCTCATATTCTAGCTCGTTTTTAGAGTATAGTATAATATTATCTAGGTAAGCATATAGAAGCTATTAAAGTAATTAAAGAGTACGTTATTTATATATCACTAGTATATAGCTAGCCCGTTAGTTAGTCTAAAAGGAAGTATTTTATATTTATATAATACGTAATAGGTCTAAAATGCAGTAAGATCCTTAGATTTAGGTTTTATCCTAATTTGGTAATAGGCTTAATAAGTATTAAGCTTTATAAAAAAGCTTTATTCTACTTATTTAAGTTAAAGTCTCGTTAAGTAGGGGTAATAGGAAGCGGTCCCTTTAGTTTGTATTATTTAGCTTATAGTAATTAATATAGAAATGGAGTCCTTTATTAAACTTTTTAGTAAAGAAAATAGGTAAAATAAAAGGGGCTAAACTAGGCTTAATAAAGGCCTTATTTAAGTTATTAATAAGATACTACTTTATAGCCTATAATTCAGTAATAGATTACTAGTAAAGAGGGCTATATTTAAAGATGTTTTTCTTATCTAGCTTAACCTCAATCTTACATTTATATAGTTGGCATAGCAGAAATATATTAGACGTTATCTTAAAAAAAAAATCTTTAAATTTCTAGTATTAACTGGGCAGTTTCTATTCTACTAGCGCCTTATTTATAACTTTACTTTTTCTCCACTAAGCTAATTACAGTCTAGGACTTCTTTATCCTTAATAATTTAGTTAATTTCGTATAAGCTAGTTATAAAGGTAATAGTATTAGGCCAAACTAAGCTCCGGTAGAATTCTATAACATTAATATAGTAAATGTTAACCTATAGGAGGCCCGTAAGTTTCTTTACAGTTATTTATTAGGCTATTGTTTATAGCTAAGGGTTTATAAGGTTCCTTAGCCTATATTTTATATTTTATAAGTTATTCCTTTAGCCTATAAGTTTAGTACAGCGTCTAATATTTCTTACTACCCTTTATAGCTATACTGGGATTTAGTCCCTTATAGGAGATTTAGCTAGGCTATAGCTAGCCCCCTTAGTTCCTAGTATAGGTAGTATATTATAGGCGGCCTAAGGACGACGTATTATATAGACTAGCTATAGATTAAGCTATATGCCTTCCTTAAAGACCTAGCCCTTATATATAGTATTATCCTAGCAAATAGTATTTACCTATACCCGTATAATGTTCTCTATACTAATACTAATCTCTTTTATAAAAGGTGTTAGGGGTAGGTTTTTTGGCTAAGTAAGCCGTCTATTCCGACTATTAAGCTTAGATCTAAATAGGCTAGCTACTTTCTTTCTAAGATTATATTATAGCTTTTAAGGTCTATAATAAAAAAGGGATCTTTTACTACCTTTGCCCATTAATACGGAGGTAAGTCTACATAATAGTTATAATAGGTTCTTCCACCTATCTGTTATATCTTAGTATAGAAATTAGTATAAGTAGTTTTTTTTAAAGGCGTATTAAAAAAGTTAGCTATTTTTATAGTATACTTAGTATTAATTAAAATAAAGATATTTACTTCTAAGCTAGCTAAAGTTGTAGTTAAAACTTAGTATTTATTACGGAATAAAGTATAAGGGATAGTATAGTTCCTTCTACTAATTAGCCGGCCTAGATCGATATGCGATATATTAATTCCTTTTAATCCTAATAAGGTGGCTTATAGGGTTTTTCTCTCCCTAATATACTAGGGGTTTTTTCTATTAATATTACTTTTCCCTATGTGTGCGGAGTAGTCTACGTAGGCCCACGCTAGGGATCCTAATTAGACGTTAAGCAATAAATAAATATTATTATTCTACCATACCTACTATAATATCTACAATATTTATAATATCCGTAACTTTTACTAAATTCTACTGGAACTACTACCTAAATCCTATTCTACCCCGTATATAGTACGATATCTATTAACCTAGGAACTAAATAAACGATATATACCCCTTTCTTATATAATGTCTTAACCTTATTACGCAGTTTATATACGTAGCTTAATAATATCTACTTTACTATATATTATCGTCGCTTATACTTACTCTATAATAGATTTTTACTAATATCTATACTAAATAAGCGTAGTATTATAATTTAATAACAATCTTGCAATCGCGTAGTGTTAGCTCTCTATAAGGGCGCGAAGAGACTTTAAAGAAGATTTAAAGAAATAATATATATTCTATCTAAATCTAAGGGTATATAGCTTTTGCTAAGGACAAGACGTTACGTAGAAAAGAGAAAGAAATAATAAGAAAATTATATAATTAAATAGTTAGAGGTCCTAGTGGTTAATATATATGCATATACGCACGCAGTCTTTAACAGGCTTTAATTAAATTCAATTAATCTAATAGAACTTGGCAGAAGTTAATTAAGCTAGTAAAATTCGGCAGAATTTGGTTAAAGCGTTGGAATTTATCTATTGAGTATTTTACCAAGACATTCCTACTATAACTAAGCTTGTCCCGTTACACTCTTGTATATATAAACTAATATCTTAACACTATAGCTTTTAGCGTTAGCCCTAGCCCCTTATAGCTAAGCCGGCCCTACTTAGTCTAATTTAGGCCAATTTAGTCTATATTATAATAGTAGGTCGTAATATACTACGTCTATACTTTAGGATAATATCTATATAGGAAAAAACCCTACTATCTTTAGAGTTACTAGCTATATATATTTTATATTTAGATTAGATTAACTATATTTATAATAAAAGTAGGCGGTTTAATTATAGGCTTAATATAAGGTAATAGGCTCTATACTACCTAGCTATAGTATAAACCTATAAAAGATAAGCGAGTAACTAGTAAGATGCTAGGCACGGCTTTGCGGAACAATATATATAGGTAAGGTAACTTCGTCACCTAATACTTAACTATTTAATAGTATAGGTATAGTTAGAGCTAGTATATTTATCAATTATATAGTAAATATTATCGCTTAATTTAACACTATTTTTAAAGGTAAAAGTATTATAGAAAAATGGATTAATTTTATTAAAGTTAGTAATTAGGCGCTATATAAAGCTAGCTAATAAGCTTAATAAAATATATAAAAGTATTTCGGATTAAATTGACCCTTTATTTAAAAATAGCTTAGCGGATATTTAATTATCCGTAAAACAAATAGAGAGTATTAATTCCTTAGTCTAAGCTTGCTAAGGTAAAGACGTTTTATCTAAGCTTATATAATCTATATACAATGCAATAAGCGCGTTATAATAACGTCTAGGAATGAGGTAAACTAGTAAAGCACACCTAGTAGCTATAACGAATGCGGCCTTCCTGCGAACATGTCACGGAGTAGATCGTCTGAGACATAGGCACCGAGACGAACCTAATCCCAGCGCTACTGTAAGCGCTAGAATGGGATCTCCCGAAGGCTGACGCCCTCCTAGGCACGTGCACCTACGGTGCTTATAGCCTTGCATATCCACCACGCATCATCGCTTGGACAGGTGAAGTTGCAATCTTGAGAAGACGATGCACTACAGGCAGTCATTTCTCCTCTAACGATGAGATCTTGAAGACATAACGAAACCAAAAAATTGACGGGGATGGCAGCACGATGTTGGATCGACCCGGTAAAAGAGATGTTTATCTGACGGGGGTATCCTCCAGACCTATGACGATTATCAGAAAGTTGTGTGGCGCTGCGCCTGCGTGCAGGCTTGTGCATCTCGGATGCACACCGTGCCAAAGGCATAGCAGAAACTCTTGCGCCATGGCGGCAATGTAATACGGTAGGTAAGAGGCCTTGATCGGTAATAGACAGAATTTATCTGCAGAGCCCACCACCAGCACGAGCCAAATCAGGGTTGCAGGCCAGATAGAGAATCCGTTCGATCACAAGGTATGCATATTGGGAATTTCCATCAACAACTGAACTCGCGGCTTTGTGAGGTGAGTCTTTTGGGATTGGCGGGCAAGGCTGGCTGGTGTAGCTAAGGCCGAAGACGCAGAAGTGTGTCAAAAATTAACGGGGTGCGGATCGTTTGAGGACGATGGGTTTGGTACGGACTTGGCAGCTGGATCGGAACATGTTTCTGGTTTTGCGGCGCGGACAATAAGGCTGTATAACGCCCTCCTGTCAATTCCACTTGTTAGCGCAGCCACGTCTGCACGGCCTTTTTGGAGGGGAAGTTGTGGTATTTTTGCTGTTTAAGGGAAAGTAAGGCCGTGCGGATGTGGCTGCGCTAACAACCGGAATTGACAGGGCGTACTGGGGGGGCAAAAGGCGTCAAGCGGGTATGCGGGTGGTGGGGGAGGGGCCGAGGTGCTGCCCGCTGCGCCTTCTCTGGCGGGGCGACGCCCTTCCGCTGCGACTCTATTCCCCCGGTTTCAAAGCCTAACATAGTCCGGGCGGTTGGAAGCGTTGCTCAGAGTGTAAGATAGGGCCTAGACCTCCTGCTCGCCCCTCTGCGATATGAAGAGCTTAATTGAGCCACCGGATGGACATCTCTCCTTCGCATCACTGACTAGCTCCCACGCTTACTATATACAGGACCTGCCCCGCTCCGCTAGTTCTCGCCCTCTCACATCCCTCTCTGTACCCTAATTCTAGTGTTTAGTCAAATTTCCACTACCCCATCCGTGCCCAAGCGCGTCATCTCTGCACGTCACTGGAGCTCCGCGCCCAAGGTTTCGAACAATTTTCATACCCCGTCTAACCACCCCACAAAATGGCCGTGCTCACCAATGAGAAAGAGTTCGCTCCTCGAGTCGACGGGCCCGGGCACTCTCAGGACCATTCAGCCGAAGAAGTAGGCCATCATGCCGCACTCCCGCAGAGCTGGAAGTACAAGCAGCTCAAGATTGGCGGCTTTCGCCTGCCATTCTATGCATCGCCGCAAATCCAGCTAGTTATCGTCGCTTTCGTCTGTTTCCTGTGTCCTGGCATGTTCAACGCCTTGACTGGCATGGGCGGTGGCGGCAACGAGGACGTCACAGTCGCTGACAACGCGAACACTGCGCTATACTCTACCTTCGCCGTGATTGGGTTCACGGCAGGGACCTTCACCAACGTCCTCGGAGTCAAGACAACTCTGTCCTTTGGCGGTCTGGGCTACTGTGTCTACATCGCCTCGTTCCTGTGCTATGACTACACTCAGAACACGGGCTTCTGCATCTTCGCTGGAGCTTTGCTTGGCCTTTGCGCTGGTCTGCTCTGGTGCGCCCAGGGTACCATCATGATGTCCTACCCGCCTGAAGACTCCAAGGGCCGGTATATCTCCTGGTTCTGGATGATTTTCAACCTCGGTGCACTCATCGGAAGCTTGGTCAGTCGTCTCGGGTGATACCGCGTAATCCCTTACTCACAACCGTGCAGATTCCCCTCGGAGAGAACATCCACGCGAGGAGCAACACAACCGTCTCGACTGGCACATATGTTGGTTTCCTCGTCCTTACTGTTCTCGGTGCTCTCCTCGCATGGTGCCTCGTCAGCGCGAAGGACGTGGTCCGTCATGATGGCTCCAAGGTCATCCTCATGAAAAATCCTACTTGGTGGACTGAGATCATGGGTCTGTACCAGACTTTCCAGACCGACCCTTACATCGTTTTCATGTTCCCAATGTTCTTCTCATCCAATTGGTTCTACACCTACCAATTCAACGACGTCAATGCCGCTAAGTTCGACACCCGCACCAAAGCTCTCAACAACGTCCTCTACTGGTTAATGCAAATGGTCGGCGCATTCGTCTTCGGCTATGCGCTCGACCGCTCTAACTTTCCTCGTAGGATCCGCGCTCGCGTGTGCTGGGCTGTCCTCTTCATCCTGACGATTGCAGTCTGGGGTGGTGGTTATGCATTCCAGAAGAACTACACCCGTAAGGAAGCTGCTCAGAAGGGGTTCCCAATCTACGACTGGACCAGCCACGGCTATGTTGGTCCGATGTTCTTGTACATGTTCTACGGCTTCTACGATGCTGCTTGGCAGACTAGCGTTTACTGGTAAGCTCCTGGTGAATCCGTATCTCAAAAGGGCAGCCGCTCACGTGCCTGCAGGTATATGGGCGCTCTGACGAACAACGGCCGCAAGCTCGCCAACTTTGCGGGCTTCTACAAGGGCATCCAATCTGCCGGCTCTGCGATTATATGGCGTCTGGACGCCGTCAAGAAGCCGTATATCAATCTTTTTGCATCCTGCTCGGCACTCCTTGGTGGATCTCTCCTCATTGCGCTGCCCGTAATCTTGACCAAGATCAAGGATCACGTCACGATCGAGGAAGATCTCAAATTCTCAGACGAGACCTACCAGGACGTTGCTCCTACAAGCGGCATCTCTGAGAAGACCGCTGCTTAGTGTTACGCTCTGCCGTGTCATCCAAATCGGATGTCTTCAAGCTGATGGTGCATTTGCTGTTCAATTTGAGCTCAGACAATCTGGACCGAACACCATGGAGCGTTCTGTTGTTTGTTTGCTTGTTCGGTCACGGATCCGGGATGCCTAGCTGGACGAGATGACGGCGAATATGTTCATGAATTTCAAGACACCTTCAGTGTGTCCAACAGTCAGCTTAGCTGCGAGCTCGAGAAAAATAGCTGACTGACTGCGTCAATTGGATCGCTCGCTGTCCGCTGACTGTTGGATAACGTACGCTGACTGTCAAGCTGTCAGCTAGATGTCCCAATTAGGAAATTAGTATAAACTTTGTGGTATTTTATTGCGGTTCTTTAGTAGCACCCCCCTATATATTAATATTAATATTACCTAATTAAAATTTAGCCCTAATCTACTTAATATAGTGTTTAAATATAGCTAAATTCGTCCTATATACCTATAGAGGCTTAAAAAGGTAAGTAAAATAGTTAGTAGTAAAGGCTCTGGAGGCTCTATTCTATATTAAATTTAACTAAATATTGTCACGGCACTGGCAGAAAATAGCAGAACCTGGTTAGCAGAACTTGGCAGAACTTTGCGGTCACGTGACTGTTACGATACTGGCAAATTGCTTGTCTCAGCATGCTCAGACCAAGAAACCGATGAATATCCGCTGCGCGGATTATCGAATATCCGCAAGCTAACCTATTCGATCGATCCATCTGTTCCTTGGTCTGAGCCACTTTGGCAAGCTTTTGGAAGCTAAGCCGCTCTATTTGTATGAGGCAAACCATTAACTTTAACGAAATTAATGTAAGTAACCGCCATATCTATTATCCTATAAATACCCGCGTTAGAATCGCCTTAATCAGCTCTCTAATTAATAGATTTTCCAGAACTAACCGCCAGCCATAGGTGCATCTAAAAGGCGTTAAAGAAACCCCCCTATTTCGTCCAGCAGGAGCCAGTCTTAAGCCTTTAATTAAAAGGTAAATATCCGGGATATCTATACCGTGTGCTTGTCACGGAGTGAGTATAAGCGACGATAATATATAGCAAGGTAGATATTATTAAGCTATGTACATAAACTGTACGAGGAGGTTAAAACATTGCGTAAGGAAAGAAGGTAGGAAAACGGGAAGAAAGGGCATATATTGTTAACTTGGTTGCTTAGTTAATATATATATAGGTAGAATAGGGTTCAGGTTGTGGTCCTGGCAGAACTTAGCAGAATTTGGTGGAACTTGGTAGAATATAGCAGAATATAGCAGAATGCCGTAGATTGCCGTTAGATTGCCATTAGATTGCCATTAAATTACCATTTTACGGTTAGTCTCTAATTGCTAAGTTAGTAGAAATAGGTAGATGTATACAAGGTATTACGGGGGTGTCCTATAATAGTACCCCCCCTTTAAACTTAAGCTTCTATAAGATAGGGCTATAGTAGTTCTAGGTAGAGTTTATAAAAGTCTTCTGCGGCTTATATAAGTTCTATAGAGTTAACGGGTTCCTATAAGGACTCGGTAAAGCCTCTCCATTTTATAAAATATATATATTAGCGTTTCCGTTTATTATACTTAATATTATTAATTCTTTTAATAAAGTACTTATTCTCACTATCTACTTTAACTAGTAGGGGAGGGTCTTATATCTATTTA
>Ga0307515_10024521_pt1 | contig 10508 bp, 9 predicted proteins | sample 17_EM_MG_FD_194513 | JGI IMG/M metagenome (GOLD analysis project Ga0307515, IMG submission 194513) | Populus trichocarpa ectomycorrhiza microbial communities from riparian zone in the Pacific Northwest, United States - 17_EM | ecosystem: Host-associated > Plants > Roots > Unclassified | place...
CAGATTCAATCTTCATCCATTGTCCCTTCTCCCCAAATTGTCATTCCCACGACAACTCATTGTGTCCTTGTCTCTTGGAATTGTCTGGTTGCTTCAACTCAAATCACAGGGGAGATATCCAACAAACACAAGGGGGAAACGAGAATGCAGACATTCTGGGATTGTAACAAACCATTTCAATAAATACACCCATTGTAAGCCCACGATTTCATAGAACTATCTTCCCCAACCATGGAAACCACCACACAACACCCTAGACAGGTTCGACCATTGACCACCATGTCCACACAGAACCCTTTCCCACTGCTATAACCATTATAATAGACCCAATTACCTATCATGTCCCTTACCAACCAGCCATCATACCATCTCCATAACCCTCTTGCTATATCCAAAACTTGTCCTCCACCTCTTCTAGTAGCAGCCCTCACCCTCAGCATCAATCACTCTAAAAATGAAACCACTTGTCATGGCAGCCTTTCAAACCAGACCCAAAATCAGCCACCACACAGTCCCAGTCGAACCACTACAACCCCTCTCTTTTCTCCTAGCCACTCTAAAAACCATCCATCACTGACCAACAACCCACAAACATGGTACCCTGTTTACCCCTCTCCCATTCAATCTCTTTCGTGCCCAAAACCCATCGTTCTCCCTTACAAACCACCAAATCAGTCTCTACCCAAGACCACCAGTCCCTCATCACCACCAACAAACCTTAACCATATAGCTACCACCAAACGACCTTCAATAGGATTTCAGTCACAACCAATAACTCTCTCAAATTACCGTCACAAACCCGCAGCCTTCATCACCTTCCTCTCAACCCGCAACCCTGATTCCTCTAAAAAAAACGAAAGCAATCCACCTTTTGATTTTACTTTCACAGATCTGTGTTTTTTGGTTTTTTGTTGAAATAATAGGTGAGATAGACACAACGATACTCACGAGAAGGAGCTTATTGACCACGAAGAACAAGATGATAGAGCACTTGACTACGTTGGTGCTAAAATTAACAGCTAAGTCGTTAAGAAGGTATTGTTGGAATTCATAGTTCAGGGTTTAGAGACTTCCTTTTGAAGTCGGAGCTTCTTCGGTATATTATGACTTGGTTCCTCGCATAGTTATTAAACTTGGCATCGGTGTTGATCCGGGTCCGGGAAAGGGAATCTGGTCCCTTGTCACATGGTAAAATAAAAAAAAATTATATTTGAAATTTTAATATTTTATATAAAAATATTAAAAAAACAATATATATATATATATATATATATATATAAATTATAAAAAAATGAAAGACATAAAATATAATATATTTATTCTATATAGAAAAATACAAAAAATAATCCATGCAAATGTAGATTATAAAAAAAAATATAAGACATGAAGTATAGTATAATTATCCTTTAATTTTATATTTTTTTGGTTTATTAAAAACAAATATAAGCTATATATAGTTATTCCATAACAAAAAATTAAGAAATAATTCATGTGGATGTAGACAATAAAAAAAAGATATGCAGGGCAAAGTATTCATAAATTAATTATATATTTTTTGGGTTTATTAAAAAAAAATAAGCTATATATAGATATCCCACAATAAAAAATTAAAAAATAATTCATATGGATATAGGTTATAAAAAAAAAAATAAGGCATGAAGTGTAGTATAAGTATCCCACATTTAAAATCTCAAATCTAAAAATAAAGAAACAATCTATATGGATTTACGCAATAAAAAAAATACAAGGTATGAAGTGTAATATAGTTATCCTACATCAAAAAATTAAAAAACAATCTATATGGAAGTAGACTATATACAGTTATCAAACATTGTAAAGTTAAGAAACAATCCATTTGGATGTAAGCTATAAAAAAATATATGAGAGGCTAAGTATTCATAAATTAATTTTATATTCTTTAGGTTTATTAAAAAACAGTAGGCTATATATAGTTATCACATATCAAAGAATTAAGAACAATTCATGTGGATTGTTATAACCTATTTTTGAATTATTCCTTAAAAATTTTACCTTTTTCTTTTCAAAATAAAAATAAAATAATAATAGCAAGGCGATTGGCAATGTGAAAAAAGTTGGTTGAGGAAGGATTTCAAATCAAGCTATAATTTTGGATGGAATCAGAAGCATAATTGTACCCTATTATACCTACAACTAAAGAGACAATGCAAATTCAAGATCAAATTAAATCATTATTAGAAGAATCTGCATAAAAATTAAGTCTAAGGACATAATTATATTTTTAATAGGCCAATTTGATTTTAATCATGGACCAAATTAAAGTTTAATTATGTTTAAAAATTAATTTGGGTCCAATTGAAGGGTTTAATTAGGTGCAAGGACATAATTATACTTTAAATGAGTCAAAATAATTTTATTAGGGGCTTAATTGATGAAAAATTAAGTTTGGGAACCTAATTTGAGCTTGATTGAGAAGATTGAAATTTTAGGAGACCAAACTTTATTTTTACAAAGTCAACTAGTTCAAATTAGGAGTAAAATCACAAGAAAATCAAAGTTTTGGTGTCAATTAGGGGTTAAATTAAAGAAATTCGCAGCCAATAACCATTTTGTAAAAGGCATCGAACTACGTGGACTCAATTGATTGAAATCAGGGGTTAAATTGAAGAAAATTAAAATTTTAATGGTCAATTGAGGGTTAAACATAAATCCAAGACCAAGAACTAATGTGAAAAAGGAGTTACGGCAGGAGCAAAATTGTATAAAATTGGAAGTTTATGGTCAATTAGGGGTGTAATTGAAAGAAATTAAAAGTTAGAGGACCAAATTGAACTTTAGTCAAATCCCTAAATTAAAACCTTAAAAGCCAAAATGACATTGTTTTATTTAAATGAAACGACATATTTTGACCAAAACAACGTCATTTTTTACCCAAACAGTAAAAAACAAAGACTGAATAGACAACTGGTCGTCTAGTTACTGTTTATCTTCTTTGTTTAAGCCCGAAATGACTACTAAGGGAACTACTTTTTAGAGGCATTTAATGCTTCTTCATCTATCCACTAAATTTGACAAAACTTGCATGAAAATGATGGCCTGACACTCAACCATACCCCGATATGGTTCTTTTTGGCCGATTAATATCATATCAGCCTCAACGTCGCCCTAAAATAGCCAACTCAGACATCCTTGAGTTGTCAAAATCTGATAGTCTATGATAGCCACTTTGAACTAATGACTGAGATCCTTCCGATTCAAATCAAGGGTCAAGATTTGTTTCCAAAAAAGACAAAGTGTCCATCTTCTACCCCCTATAAATAGGGGTGGATTCCATACCTTAAGGGAGAAGAAATGAGAGCTCAAAGCTGGTGAAAAGTTAGTTTTTCTTCCCAGATTTTTTCTCTTCTTCTTTGCCAGCCATTTTGTTCCTCTTCTTTCGTCGTGCCTTCGCTGCCAGCGTTGCCACCAACAACACGTCGGCCTTCCTAATATTGTCAACTAGCAATCCCCCACAACTGGTAACCTTTTTCTTCCTTTTTTGGCTGCAAACGGGGCAGCCATTTGCATGCAGAACATTGGTTTTGAATGCAAAAATCAACCAATTCACATGGTCAGGAGGTCAGGCCAGTGACCATGTGAAGATGGGCAAGACCTATTCCAGCCCAGCCCATGATGGCTGGGCGACTCCAGCCCAATAAAATAAAATAAAAGAGAGAAGCTTGTAGGCCTAACCCGGCTTGGTCCAGCCTAGATGGTTAGACCGGGCTCATGCCATATATTTAATAATAATATTAAAATATTAAAAAATAAAAAAATTCAAATTTTTCAAAGGGTATTTTAGAATTATTTATGGGCCCCTCGCATGTTTATTCCAATTATTTTGCATAATATCAGGCTATATATTTACAATGTAAGATACAAATCCGGTACTAAAATACTTGATTTTCTCTGAAATGTTAAAAAAATTAAATTAAAAAAAAATCTCAAAAAATCTCAAATTAATTTCCTCTTTCACAAAAAAATAAATATATATTTCCATGCATATGACCGAATCCTAAAAGTTTTTCAAATATAGTTTTTTTTTTTATATATATATATATATAAAGAAAAAATTACATATTTCTCATGTTTTAAAACGTAAAATGGACATCATAACCAGTTTATAATTATCTATTAGGGTTTGGCCAAAATTTCAAAAATCCTTCACTAATCATTTTGTTCACTTTATATTTAAAGTGTTAGAATTTAGTTGTAAACTTTAATGTTTGGGGTATAAAATTATATTGTAAAGTATACTCTCAAGTATTAAAGATACAAAACACAAAATAAATGTGATGCTAAAATTTAGATTTTAAAATAGTTAGGATTTAACTCGATAAGATAGAGACTCCTCACGAAAAAAGATCTTCCTTGAACCTTAGATAAGACCAATTGATAAAAACATGAGCTAGAAAAACAATCAAGCAACAATGCAGCTTACATTAGGTAGGTGTACTAGGGATGATGTGTCTTCCCCTTACACTACCCGTCCTTTACCTGGACTCTCGCAGACCATAAATTTTCTAATAATCATAATACTAGGTGGCGATTTCTAAACCTTATAATCATAATTTTATGATGAAACTCGAAACCCATTTCTACCACACACCTCTCAGGAGGTGCCCTACGACATGGATCTAGGCTATAATAAAAAGTAATGGAAGCATGACGTGTAGTATAGTTATCCCACATCGAAAAATTAAAAAATAATTCATGTGGATGTAGGTTATATAAAGTTATCCCATATTGAGAAGATAAGGAAAAAAACATTTTTTGGGGTTTATTAAAAAAAAGCATACGTTATATATAGTTATCCCACATGTAAAATTTTAAAAATAATTCATGTGGATATAGATTATAAAAAAGATGTGAAGCATGAAATGTAGTATAATTATTCCACATTCAAAATCTCACATCGAAAAATAAAAAAAACAATCTATGTAGATGTAAGGTATAAAAAAGAAATATGAGACATGAAGTGTAATATAGTTATCTCACATATAAAAGATAAGAAACAATCAATGTGGATATAGGTTATAGTTATTCCACATCAAAATGTTAAGAAAAAACTCATATGGATGTAGGCTATAAAAAAGAAATGTGAGGCACGAAATGTAGTATAATTATCTCATATAAAAAGTTAAGAAACAACACATGAGGATGTAAGTTATATAAAGTTATCTCATATTGAAAAGTTAAGAAACAATTCATGTGGATGCAAGCTATAAAAACCGATATGTGGGGCAAAGTAGTCATAAATTAATTTTATATTTTCTGGGTTTGTTAAAAAAATATAGGCTATATAGTTATCCCACATCAAAAAATTAAGAAATAATTCATGTGGATGTAGGTTATAAAAAAAATATGAGGCATGAAACGTAGTACAATTATTCCACATTAAAAATCCCACTTCAAGAATTTTTTTTTAAAAAAAATCTATGTGGATGTAGGCTATAAAAGAAATGTGAGGCATGAAGTGTAGTATAATTATCCTACATCAAAAGGTTAAGAAATATTCCATATGGATGTAGACTATATATAGTTATTCTACATCAAGAAGTTAAGAAAACAATTAATATGAATGTAGGCTATAAAAAAGAAATGTGAGGCATGAAGTGTGGTATAGTTATCTCAAATCAAAAAGTTAAGATACAATCCATATGAATATAGGCTATATAAAGTTATCTCATATTAAAAAGTTAAAAAAACAATTCATATGGATGCGAGCTATAAAAAAAGATATGTGGGGAAAAGTATTCATAAATTAATTTTATATTTTTTGGGTTTATTTAGAAAATATAAGCTATATATAGTTATCTCACATCAAAAAATTAAGAAACAGTTCATGTGGATATAGATTATAAAAAGATGAGAAGCATGAAATATAATATAATTATCCAACATTAAAAATTCCACATCAGTTTTTTAAAAAAATCTATGTGGATGTAAAAAAAGAAATGTGAGGCATGAAGTGTAATATAGTTATCTCATATCAGAAAGCTAAGAAAAAATCCATGTGAATGTAAGATATATAAGCTATATATAGTTATCCCACATCGAAAAGTTAAGAAACAATTCATGTGGATGTAGACTATAAAAAAAATATATGAGGCACCAAGTATGGTATAGTTATCCCACATCAGAAAGTTAAAAGCCAATCCATATGGATGTAGTCTATATAAAGTTATCCCATATTGAAAAGTTAAGAAAAAAAATCCATATAAATTCAGGCTATAATAAAAAGATATGTGGGGCAAAGTATTCTTAAATTAAGTTTTACATTTTTTGGGTTTATTTAAAAAAATATAGGCTATATATAGTTATCCCACATCGAAAAATTAAAAAACAATTCGTGTAGATGTAGGCTATACAAAAATGTGAGGCATGAAATTTAGTATGATTATCCCACATTAAAAATCCCACATTAAGAAATTAGGAAACATCTATGTGGATGTAAGCTATAAAAAAAATGTGAGGCATGAAGTGTAGTATAGTTATTCCACATCAAAAAGTTAAGACACAATTCATGTGGATGTAGCCTATTAAAAACAAATGTGAGGTTAAGTATTTATAAATTAATTTTATATTTTTTGGGTTTATTAATAAAAATGTAGGCTATATATAGTTATCTCACATTAAAAAATTAAGAAACAATCCATGTAAATATAGGCTATATAAAAAAAAATGTCAGGCATGAAGTGTAGTATAGTTATCTCACATAAAAAAGTTAAGACACAATCCATGTGGATGTAGCCTATTAAAAACAAATGTGAGGCTAAGTATTCATAAATTAATTATATATTTTTTGGGTTTATTAATAAAAATGTAGGCTATATATAGTTATCCCACATTAAAAAATTAAGAAACAATCCATGTAAATCTAGGCTATAAAAATAAAATGTGAGGCATGAATTGTAGTATAATTATCCCACATTGAAAAGTTAATAAAAAATTCACGTGGATGTAGGCTAAAAAAAAATATGTAAGGCAAAGTGCTCATAAATTAATTTGATATTTTTTTGGGTTTATTAAAAAAAAAGGGTCTCACCCAAGTTATGTTGCGTCACCCTAGTTTTGGATTGATCCAGAGGGTCACCAAGGTCTGACGAAGCCAATTACCCTTTGGGTTTTCTGTTGTTTGAGACTCCCCAAGGCCCTGAGTCTTCGGGGTTCAGGTCAAGCTTTTGGGCCAAGTCGAGTTTCATAAGTTTTGAGCATCCTTTGAAGGTATATTTGGTTGTTGCATGATGAACACGCATGTTCCAATACATAAAATTCAACAAGTTAATGTGTGAGCCACATGCACGCCACATGTCCAGTAGGATACTCCAACATTCATTTATGTTTTTCTACCTTAAATGTAGATTTCAACCCCCTAAATGAATATTTATGTTATTTATGTGTTTAATTTCATGTATGTTAATATGTTTTTGCATGAGCTTGATTTATATATAGTATGATTCTAAATATTTTTAGTAATAATATTCTCATAAAAAAAAATACTAAAACTTTAAAATTAAGAAAAATGAATAAAAAAGATTTTATTTGTGTAAATTTATTTTTTATATTGTGTAATATTTTTTGCAAACATGATATAATACTTTGGGTTGGGTCAACTCTAATGCCCATTAAATGATAGTGGTGGCCTTTAGGTTTGTTTTTAAAATTAACCGAAGTGAATTGGCCAAGCTCAATTCAAAGTTTATAATCTCTATGGATCCAATACTCATTTTAGAAATAATCAATTTGATAAGTCTACTTTTTTAAGGGGCTGATGTTAAAATCTTTCATCCATGGCCAAATCAACAAGTCTCTTTTTTTAACGGATTGATGTCAAAATTCTCATAAATGGCCTAATTGATAAGTTATTTTAAGCGACCAATGTCCAAATTTTTAAATGGAAAAAACAACAAGTCTTCTATTTTAAAGAGACCAATGTCAAAGTTTTCATGAAATCTCCAATCAATAAGTGTCATTTTTAAAGGATTGATGTTAATATTTTCACGAAAAGCCTAATTGACGAGTCTCTTATTTTTAGGGACCAACATCAAATTTCTCACAAATAATTAGAAATAAATTAAAATATAAATTGTAAATAAGCTTAGAAAATAATTAGGATCATTAATGGCAATAAAAAAGATAGATTTAGGAGAAAACACATAGTAAAAGTAATTTTTTGTGAGAAAGGATGCGGTAAGAGTAACATCGTTCTTCCCATAAGCATAACTAGCCCCTTACTTTAATATTTAGAACTAATGCTAATCTTTAGGATTCCTCTAATTACTAAATAGGGACTCTAATTTTTCATATATTATCCCACTTTATATTGGAGAGTTCTATTTATGTCTGAGTGTGACAGCATAGCGTGACAAAATGACCATTAAAAACAATACCTTGTACTTCTTTTAAAGGAATAGCTAATAATCTTTCTTCAATTAGAAAAATGAACATTGTATTCATGGAAATTTAAGGATATTTATATTCCTTCTAGGTAGTTAATGGAATAGCAAGCTTATAAACTTCTTTAGAAAAATGTCTTATCTTTTAATGGATTCTTCTAATTAAAAGACGATTCTTATGACGAAACGCTCTTTGGATTAAGGCTTTTGTTCCTACTACGCAAGTTGCTTACAACTATGTTTTTTAACTTAAAATCCTTGTAATAATTCTCACATTAGAGAATCTAGAAGATGGTTTAATTATCCATTTAAGTGTTCAATGTCGAGATTAAACACAAAGAGGATAACTTACCATCTAGCAAATATTTATTTAGAAAAAAAAATATTTTTGACATCCTTGATTATGATATCTTTTATAGTTTCGTAATTAACTCTCAATAAGAATTGCTTATTGATTCAATCATCATGAAACTTAGAAACATAAAGAACTATTGATAAGGTCATCTTTTTAGCATTGAATAATTTTGTTGGATAGGTTCCATGCACCAATTATAAGCCTAACTAATAGTTTTTTTTCTCTTAACCCTTTTGTTTCAAGACACCCCTATAGCCAATTTAAGAATCATATGTTTTAACAATTTTAAAGGCTTTTAGATTAGCTAGGCATAGACATGAAAGTTCTTTTACACGAGCTTTAATCCTTTGAATTGCTCTAATATGCCTAAAATTCCATTATGAAGAGCTTTTCTTTAGTTTTGGGAATAATATATGACAATCTTAGGCCAGATGTTGATAAAAATCTGAAATATAGTTTAGACAATCCAAAGATTGTTACAACATAGTTTCGTCTTTAATTTTATTGGGGATTTTGTTAGCAAACTAGATCGCTCTTTCAATGGGCTCAATAAACCCAATTTGAATATAATGCCCTAGAAATATGACTTTTATATAAAATAGTTTCACCTTTTTAGCTGAAACTACTTTAGTAGCCATGATAAAGGCATTTAAGTGCTTGAAGTGTTCATCAATTAATTAGAGACATACTAGCATATTGCCAAAACCCAGATTTCATATTGAATTCAAAGAAGATTTTGGCTTTATTCAGCCTATTTATAAAATCCCTCTTAATAAGAATTGGATATTTAATCCATCTAAGTGTTTTATTAAGTGGTTTATAGTTTGTCACTAATTATGGAACTCCTCTTTCGAGTTTAGTAGTATTTTCCATATAGAATACCGGATAACTCCATAGGCTATGGCTTGTGTGCATACACACCTTTTGTAAGAGTTCCTCGATCTTTTTTTACAAATGGGTTGGGCTTTAGTGGAGATATTTCTCTCATTAAAACTATTTGTTGTTTAATATTCCAAAATGCATTTCGAATTTCATCACAAATTAACTTAAACCTTATAGGTTGTGGGAGCTTCACTGTAGCTATAGACATAATTTATTATGGATTACTACAGTCAAATTATCATTTTGCTCTTGTGTAGAAAAAAATAAAGAGCCTTTTTTTTAGAGTAGTTTAGTCTTTTCTAGAGGTCCATTGGACATTAAAAGATTGTTCGAGTGTATGTTAGTATTTTTCATTTTTTTTGCATAGTGAAAACACATTTTTACCCATAAAGTCAATAAACTCTAGAGCTATTAACCAATGGTTGTTTAGTCTTTTCAAAAACTTTAAAAATGTTAAAAATACTTATTTACCCTTCAGGTAAAAAAATTAGAGTTGTTGATTAAGAGCTTTTTTAACTTTTCATTTATTAGAGCACAATAAAAATACATTTTTACCCTCAGAAAAGATAAATCAAGGCATAAGCCTAGGGGCATTTAAGTCCTTTCATGATTTTTTTTGTAATTCTTAAGTTCATGGAGGGCATTCTTGTACTTTTCATTTGAAAAACAATTATTCAAAAAAGCTGTTGGAGCATATGTGACACCATACGGTGGCCAAACCTACTCTTCCGTTGTGTTTTTAGAAGCCCCAACGTGTCCTCTTCCTTATAATGCGGTGCATGGCAATAGATGATGAGTGATTTGTTGTCGGCGGACGTTTTTTTTTTTTCTTACTTTTTTTTATATATCTTACA
>Ga0307515_10024523_pt1 | contig 10507 bp, 13 predicted proteins | sample 17_EM_MG_FD_194513 | JGI IMG/M metagenome (GOLD analysis project Ga0307515, IMG submission 194513) | Populus trichocarpa ectomycorrhiza microbial communities from riparian zone in the Pacific Northwest, United States - 17_EM | ecosystem: Host-associated > Plants > Roots > Unclassified | place...
ATCCGCATTTACAGCGGACGATCGGAGGAGCAGAAAGCCATCACTCACGGCAACTCGGTACTTCCTTCGAACCGGAGTCCAACGTCCAACTACAACGCGCATTCAGATCCTGTCACAAATCCTCGACGTGCGGGGTGATAAAATGGGGGTTCGGTTCGGGTACCCGGAATCGGCGTGTCGGTGGGCCCGTCTTTCGTGAGCGATGGTATTGCTCCTTAGACCGCGAGCGTTGGAATAAGATAAATACGCGTCGCTTGGACAAAGCCACGTCGAATGGTATCGGTACCTTCGTGTAGCTCACGAGCGGAATCCGATCGCTGTGACATAACCAAACCCGACAGAACCATCCCATCCGGCGTGCATAAACAAGCCGGTTACCGGTAGTGGGGGACGGAACATGTCGACCTTGTGGGAGTGGAGGTCCGGGATGAGGTTCCTTGATCGGGCGCCCGATCCCGCCCCACTCTACTTATCTCCCACGTTTCAAGTTGACCTGCTTCGAACTTTGCTCGCTCAGGAAGTAAAGGTACTTGTATGATACTAATATTCTCCAAGTTCGGTTCGGACCGAGCCTGGACCAGACACCGAGAACATTTGGGGTTTAGCGGTTGGGTCCTGTTGGGGCAAACGGGGGAGAGCGGGAGCAATCTGGGAATCCATTGAATGGTCTGCGGGAGCTTGACGGCAAACCTGTACGCGCGACGTGTCAGCGGTCCGTACCCGAGAGGAGGGGTAATCAAAAGCGGTCGCAGCAGCCTCGCGAGTCGGGCTAGCAGGAGTGGAAGTACTTGTCCACTTTCCACCAACCGTGAATGGTCCCCATCCAACGTACGGCCCTCCGCTTGATGAAGAGCGTTGGAAGTGAATCGCTATATCGGCGGTTTCACCGGTAATCTCGAAAACGACGTTGGCAGCCCAGAGGAACACTGCAATCGTTTACCGTGTCCAGCAAATCGGTCACTGAACCCGAGGGTGCCACGCGAACAGATCGTACATTTGGAGTTCGACTTCGGTGTTCTTGCTCCTGGGTAGCTTGCTGGGTTTACCAACCTGGTGAGGATAACAAGACCAGGTGTGATGCTGCTGTAAAGGAACTGTCACCAGAAGTCAGAACCGTGGAAACACATACAAGTTACTGGGGGCAGGTTTCAACTCAATCGGTTTTCTGGGGACAATCATCGTGGAGAACTGACCAGGGGAAAGACAACAGCGACCGCACGTCGAACGCCTAAGGTCACCTTAGCAACGGTACGGTCCAATTGCTCCTTACCTCGCTGCTGGATTTTGTCTTGGGCAGATGGAGCTATGGCGAAGAACTAATGAGAAGGGGAGGGGAGGGTCCCTCTTTGAGAAGAGCATCGGCGAAGCGAATCAGAGGGCACACAGAACCGCTATCCCGACAAACGACCCTCACCTTTCATACCATTACCCCACATCCTCCGTCGCGACCCCCAACCTTTGCGCTTGGTCTGGAACAAGTGCAAGCCGTTGGAGCTCGATACGTGAGTAATCACCAATTATCGCAAGATGGAGAGCACCACGGGGTAGGCTATCCATCTCGGAGCGCGGCCTGAAGTGCGAAAGGATGCACGAGTGGCACCGAAGCCGCTGTCTGGGGAGCACCGGAAAAGGGGACATTACTTAGATCAAATAGAAGACTTCGGCGTCGGGGCAAAGAATCAAAATGCAAAACGCTCGAGGACTTTGCTGCGGCCAATTGGACAGTCCGTCACGACTAGAAAAAACCCTGATCCACGTTTAAGCCCGGTCTATGACGTAGAATCTTCAAGAATTTGACATGACGAACATCACCTGGTCTGGTAAGAAACCGGGAGGATGGCTAGCCTAATGCCCTCTCTGCAGCTCCGGTGGGCGCATCAATGCACAGTGGCCGTACTGGATACACGAACAAGCTATCAGAGCTCACTTGTCAGAGAACGATGGGAATATTGGCGAGGTTAATCATGGACCGTCCGTGGTGGGTCAAAGGGGGCTCAAGGCCTGGAAGTTACCATCGCCCCCTTCCCAGTAGATTGATACCGGGGGGCAGACAACTCCTGATCCTAGGATACCACGCAGGCCACAAAGACCATCGGTAGCCGAGACTAATCATCAACCCTTCTACGACCCATTGGCACGATTTTTGGAGACGACACACTGGGCAGAGAAGAACGGCCAGAAAGCTCCCAGTAAACTATCGTTTCCGGGACACCTCAGGAAGACGGCCCAAACCACGGCCAGACGCCGACGGAACTGAGTACTGAGGCTTTGTCAACATCCGGGATGTATGTCACGCCGGGCACAAGCTTGATTCCACGAACAAGTCTCCCAGTCAGACAAGTGATAGAGACATAAAGTCGAGCAGCACAGCACAATCTCTCAAATGAGTTATCCAAAAAACTGCTCCACTTCTTACAAAACAGGAGGCTTTTGGCCCTGTCGTCCCGGGGGTTCCCCTTTATTTTTTCCAACAGACGACAGAAGTGACCTTAAGGTATAAGATCAGGAGTGATAAGCCAGTGCGATTGAGGACCCCGAAAAAAACTCGTAGGTGAGAGCTTGCGCCACGTTGACAGGATCGGCGTGTTGGCCGTTGGAAAATGAATTGGGGCGACCGGGATATCAAGCTGGGCAGGGAGTTGAGCACGCCGAGCCTGCAACCACATTCCCATCGAAGACCAAAATCGGCGAAAATACTGAGACACCTTTCTTCGTAGGTATAGGGCCTCTCCGATCGTAGGAACACGTTTGGCTGCTCACTTGAACGTGCAAGCACAGGCGTAGGTGGGCCACCACGCCACATCTGTCCCGATAAGACATCGGTCGTAAGCTTGGACGTTGGCTCTTGCGCGGTAAATGAGCAATAGATGGCGCACCTGGATAGCCACTCACGGAAATTCCCTTGGAAATCAGATGGATCAGAAAATATGAAATGCAAACTGGGAATGCTCTTAACAACACAACGCCCCATGGTCACATGTTGCACAAGACACATGGTGCTCAGTAACGATATAAAGGACAAAAAAGGGGTAGACGGGGTATTAAGGTGGCACTGCGAGCAACACGCTCTCATCTGAGCAAAACGAACGGAGGGGCGTAGGTCTCGATACAACGGCCTCGCGGTATATCGTGGGTGTGAAACTCACACATCCTGAAGAACCCTGATGTTATGGGAAGGTGGGTGACATGGGTGACAGGAAAATTGTAGGATTACGTACCTGAGATAAGCTGTTGAGAGCAGGTCTTCACCGAAACGGCCGAAAGTATCGACCGCCGTCACGGGTGACCATAATGGTTAAGTCACCGACCTTTCTGAACGCGGGCAGGAAACCACCAATCATCGCCGTATTATGTCCATTAAAGGGTTCTAGTAATTGGAGCTCGACTCTGAGCCTGCAGTTCGTTCTTTCAGCGAGCCTGACGAGGAACCCATCGATTTTGGCCCAATCTCCGGTGTCGAAATCGTAGGTGTTGCTTTCGAACATCGCCGAATCGGTATGAGTAATGGCAATTTCGCGGAGCTTGGGGCAGATGAGTGAACTCAAGATGTCCAACTTGAGAGCATCCGGTTGTGCCAGGTCGTCGGAAAGATCTTCCGAACATAGCGTGAGCTTCTCAAGTTCTGGTAGAAGAGAGGGTGTGATTCCAGGACATGGCTCTTCTGTCACGGGGGGTATGTTAGTGTGGGCAGGTGCATGGCGATAGGGCAGGATTACCGCTGTAAGTCTGTTCGAGTCTCATGGACTTGAGGGTTGCGGAGCAAGCCCGAATGAGGCGCATTATTGGGTTGGGATTGTCGAGTAGCTCGTATGAAATGTCCAATACTTGACACTGGAGGGGAAGACTAGCAATGACATCTAACACCCCCGTCATGCTGTCATCTACGGAAACCATTCGCAACGTTCTCCATTGTATGGAATTTGGAAAGGAGAACGTTTTGGTGATTCGTTCGTCGGTTGTGTAGGCGCAGTCGATTATGAACTCGTCGACGGAGGGGAAAAGAACAGCGAGCTCCAATAAGACATCTCCGTTCGAGATCGAGTCGATAACATTGAGGGATCGTAGTGACGGAGTCGAGTAGTGACCGAAGGTTCGCGGGAGAGAAAACGTGGCGAGGTTGTCCCACTGTGATAGGCCCAGCATCTCCAGGTTTGGGAAATTTAGGTAAGGGCGTGCTGCCTCCATCGTATCTGGGTCAAATTTGAGAGTGCTGGGTTCGTCGTTCTGCTTCACCTCCAGGATTCGAACATGGTGGTTCAATGAATCCGGGTTTCGAGCATTGACCCTGCACCAAGACCTGAGGTTTTCTGGTGTGAGGGAGACGGAGGCGAACAGGTGTTTTTGGCTTCTGCGGGTCCACGACTTGGCGACCAAAGTGCAATCCCGGAGGACTCGACGGCGGATGGGAGAAGTGAAGGCGTACGGACCCCCCGCGATTGTGTCAATGATTTCATCGAGGATCTCTTGGGGGATATGCAGAGGCATCGTGTGAGGCGACAACGGGGTGAGTGGGTCGGCGTCCGATCCCGCAAAACCACAGTCGGATGGGTGTGGGACGGGACAAGAGAGTCGATGGCGGATTCCCCCGATAATCACTTAGACACACCTTTGAAGATGCCAGTCTCGCTCTGTCCCCCAAGCTTCCAGCATCGAGCTGCATGACCCACATAGACCCAGAAAGTGGCCGAGGCAGCTAACAATACGTAAAAACAGGAATCCCATACCAGCGCCTAACATACTCTGCCCCCCTACCAGGCCCACCTCGCTGGCGGTGGTTGTCCTCAACGTTGTCCCGTTCCCCGTTCTCCCCAGAGGGCGTTCTGTCTGCGACAAGTCCACAAGAACGACCCTTCGATCCAGCAAACTCCACCTCGATTCCCGGATTACTGCCCCCGCACTCTCCCCCAGGACGCCACGATGGATTCGCCGTCAAATGGGTCTCAGGGCGACAGCAGTGCGTCCTCTCCTTGTTCTTGCCTCTCTCTCATTAGTGTAGTACGGAACACTGACCACTCCTCTCAATTCCTTCTCTCACGCGACGATACTCATACTCATCACGGCGATCTACCGCTCACAGTATATCCGACCCCCGACTCATCCATCCTTGTCGACCTCGAAGCATCAGCCTGCAAACGTTTAATTAGCCATACATTTTCCCCTCACGAGGTCGTAACGGTAATTGAGGAAATCTTTACCAGCCAGGAAGAAGTCAGGATTGTCGGTACCCTCCGCAGGGACGGAGCTCAGGCTTTCATCGATGTGATACACGAGGTGAGCTTTCACGTCCCTTCATTTCCGAGCCGCGGTTTGATTTCTCATCCTCTGCGGCGTCTTCCACTGATCAGGCTTTGGATCTTCCTGATCTTCCATCACGGCTCCGGAGGAAGTGTCTGAGCGCTTTGTGTAAGATGTGCGGTCGCCAGGCTTTGCTTCCGAGGTCACTGCAAATCCCGCTTTGCTACGATCGATCGGATACCCCGTTGTACCGCGGCGGGTACGCCGATGTGTGGAAGGGTGAACACCAGGGTCTCCACGTTGCAGTCAAGGTTCTGAGGGTTTACTCAACGAGCGACTTTGAGGAGATCACAAGTGTGGGTTCCCACAGTTTCCCAAAAGTGTGCGTTAACCAGCTGATGCCGAATGCCATAGAGGTTCTGCAAGGAGGTCGTGACTTGGAAAACTCTTCGCCACTCAAATGTGCTGCCATTGTTGGGAGTGACAATGGGTAATTACCACTTTGCGATGGTATCAGAGTGGATGGCAAATGGGAATATCAACGAGTTCATCAAGGCCCGCAGGGATGTGAATCTATTTGAGCTTGTAAGGTTTACTCCTACCGCTGACCACACTCTTCGTTGATAATCTCTTATGATAGCTCAAGGACGTCGCTCGGGGATTGATATATATGCACAGTCAGGCAATGATACATGGTGATCTGAAGGGGGTATGAATTCTATCGCTAATCGTTGTCTTGCCCCCTAACGCGCTGTTTCATCAAGGCAAACATCCTGATCGACCAAGACGGCCACGCACGCCTAGCAGACTTCGGACTTCTCACCATCATTTCGGACCCCACGAACCCCACGGCCTCAAGTTCTTCCGCGAAGGGTGGCACGACACGATGGATGAGTCCGGAGCTCCTCGATCCAGACCAGTTCGGCATCAAGGACAGTAGACCGACTCGGGAGTCGGATTGTTACGCGTTAGGAATGGTCATACTTGAAGTTCTCAGCGGACAAGCCCCGTTCACACCGTTCAAGGATTTTATCGTTATGCGGAAGGTCATCGAGGGTGAACGACCAGGAAGACCGGAGGGGGCGGAGGGGACGTGGTTCACGGATGATTTGTGGCGGACGCTGAATCGATGCTGGGAAACCCAACCTGGAAGCCGGCCTAGTATCGAGGCTGTACTCGGATGTTTGGAGCGGGTTTCGAGGGCTTGGAAGCCACCCTCTCAGCAAGTCGACGAAGATGTTGAGATGGACGAGGACGATTGGGATCTCACAACAGTAAGCGATTCTTCCGGTATGATTTTCTGCTTTGACCCCCTTGACCTCGTGCTCCTGTGGAGGATTCAGTACTGATCGTGTCTCTTATTCTCCAGAAGAATTGACACCATCGGACCCTCGACCGCCCTTGACCGATCCTCCAGAAGAAGACCCACCAAAAGGAGTTACTGTAATGAAAGCTTTGCCAACGATACCACCATCCTACTCAGCCGAACGGTCGGAAGAAATCACCGTCTATGACGAGAGCGTGCCGTATATCACAACACCTCCGATACCAGACATACCCGTCGAGTTCATTTCCGTCGAAATGACCGTTCTTGCACCTCGCCTAACCATGCGGTTCGAGTTATCGGTGAACGCTCCTACGTCTCTACGCCTGCCCCGAGGTGCAAAACCCGTCCGGGGATTGGAGAGGTGGAGAGGGCAGGTGGAAATCTCGCATGAGACCATGAGGGGGACGTGGGGTGAGGATGGGCTTCGGTTGATTGGGGTACATGGGAAGGTGAGGTCGGATGAACCGTGCGTGCTTGCGAGGATTGGGGATTCGCTGACTGTTTGGGTTGTACCGGATGAGGTTGTGGGTGATGTGTTTGTGCAGAGTGCGAGGATTCTGTATGGCATGTTGTGAGGCGTGTCATCGCTGTGATTTTCTGGTTGCGTGGTTTATTTAACTTATCGTTCCAATCATACATTGTATATACACTCTGCACGAAGCTACTGAACATTTACGATATCGTTTTGCGCTTTACGGAAATCACTGGTATACCTAGCCGATTCTTGCTGGGCCACCGGCTTCTCCCGAATTGCCCTTTGCCGCTGACATCCATAATCCGATCCTTTCACATTCCCCATCAAAACATCTCCGGTACCCCTTCATCGGTTCAGGCGACCACCCCTCGCGAGATGGAAAGAGAGGAGTCGATAGATGTTTTGGCATCTTCGTGTTCGGGATAAGATCCATCACGCCCCGGTGGAGGCGGTGAGACACAGACGTACACATTGGAAGTCGATGTAATCGATCCCCGGTCCCCAAAAAGACTTGTTGAATGCCCCATGGACGTATCCTGGGCCGGCCTCCACGAGCATACCAGACGACCCTATCGGGTTCTCCAAGGCCGAGACCTAAACCTGGTTGCGAGGAAGGTCGTCTCGTTGTGCTTTCCGGTCCACTTGGACCTACGCAGCCAAATCGCGGGCGAGCGCTGGAGAAGCTGATGAGCGTGGTGAGAGCACAAGGCAGATGTGTGTAGTGACCACTACCATTTTGCAAACAGATCTCCGTTGTCGCCATAGGATTGACCGGGGCAAAGGGAGACGCTAGTTTGTCAATGCGTTACGGAGTGTTGTACCGCAGTCCGTATCCCACACCATAGCCTGTTTGTTTCGTGAAGCCCGCAGAAAAGCGCTAGAGTGGTACATGCCAAATTTTGTCATGTCCGCGCCAACCGAATCCTTGAACGCCCACTCGTGCTATGTACGGATTTTCTGTCCCCCAATAGCAGTTTATTGCGTCAAGGCGCAATCTGTGTGCACATTACGGCTCTGCAAGGTTTGGGATGATGGCGTAGGATCTACGTGAAAGATATCTAATCAAGGTCAGGGAAGGACGCGACCCATCCTCAGTGGCGTTACACAAAACGAATAGTGGGCGTAGAGTCGAGAAAATCGAAGTAACCTTTTTCAGTCACCGAGCTTAAGGCTTCTACTGACCTCCCCCGTCCCCCCTCCTCGCGAGAACACAGAAACTCGAGCAAAAACACCAATTTGAAGGGTCTGACTTCATTCATCATGCGCAATGTGTGAAACAACGTGAATTGCTGATATAAATGGATGATATCACCGAGCCCGAGGACGATAATGAGCTCGGAGAAAACAGGGGACGTGACGGTTGAGAACACTTCCTTGATAATGGTGTAACGACGGGTGTCGGTGGGCACGAAATGGGGTACCAAATTTTCGATTTGTAGAGATCGGAGGACTTCGAGTCGCGATAGATTGAATTCAGAGACCGAGAGGGGGTGAACTCCTGTCTACCATCAGCTCGAGTCTGCGGATAAACCCACACCGGGCCGCTTACCGATTGACCAATCCGTCCCATAGAATCGTAGCGTCTCTAGTGTCCCGGCACACGCCTCCCACAGGATGGGTGCACAACCTGCAACCCAGCGCAGGTCCATGCAATGAAATCGTAGGCCACCGCATGAAGCGATCAGGTGCGTCCAAGTCCCAACCAAACCAAAGTCACGGAGCGTCAACCGCCCCCGTAGTTTCGGTGCGGAAACCGGAACGAGGTCCGTATCGGGGATGGTTGTGCTGGATGGAGGTGTGAAACCCCCCCCGGATCTCGATGTTATCCAGGTTTGAAAAAAGAGAGAGGAAATGTGATAGCTGTCGAGGGGTGCAACGCGGGTAGCTTAGCGTGATGGATCGTAGCGTTGGCGAGAAGTGTTGGAAATAGTGTTGAATGCCTGGTACGAAGCGGTATATTTCTAATTCACCAAGTTGCAGAGTCTGAACGTTCGTGAAAGCAGAAAAGTAGCGCAAGGTACGGCGGCTGAATTCCTCGGGCACAAACCAAGGACGCGAACAAGAAAATTGGCGCACTCTGATTTCCCGCACGAGAGGCGTTAGACCTAGCTCATGCAACCTGAATAGCGGCTTCAGCTTGTTACGAGTGACGCTGTGCCTGCCCGACCCGAGACGAAGGGTGTGGTGAAGGTGTGGGACCGCGACGATGTACCAGGAGTGGCAAGTCAATGAACATGCCTTGAGAGCCTCGAGGTTGTGGGTGAGGTGGGCGATGATCATTTCCACGATTTCATATGGGAGGGGACAGGTCGACTCGCGCGTGGTACGCATCTCTGGAGGTGCATTTACAAGTAGGCGATTGACCTTGGCTTTGCCTCGACGCCAAACAGTGATCATCTCGTGAATCGAGAGGTTTATCCCTAAAGTGCGAACGACGCAGAGGTCAGAGCCGTTTACATGCGCTATTGGAGGAGCCGCACTTGATACTGGAGGTATAGGCCTCCTTGAGCGATCTACATGTCTGCTTGTTGGAGACACCGCCATGGTGGCAGGCGTGAGGTGATTCGAAGTGATCGGACCGAATCAGCCCGGTCCGGATCCGCACTTGAGCTGAAGCGAAGCCAAGTGAGTGTTGAGGACCTCAATGCCGGTTCTATCGACGCGGTTTGAAGAGTGGGCTTAACTTGTACCAAACCCTCGCTCCTCATTTTGTCGTTTTTGACGGCCACCCTTCCCTTCTTTCCGGAAGTGAGGGCACCGACCCTCGTCGACTGTCGCTCTCGACTAGTGACTCCTATTTCTGGCCAAACGACAGTTCGTAATGGCGTCTTCTGCTCGTGAGCAAGTTGATACACCCTCTTGCATGCGCATCTCGTGAAGTTACCCGTACGAGTGCTCACCCGAGAAAGAGACCGTGACTATGTTCTTTATCAACGCCGTCCATTCCACCACCTACAAGCTCCGTTTCTCCGCTTAGTCGAACTATTCAGGCCTCCCGCATCGCCTCCGGACCTCTAAACTAGTTCCTCAGTCTTCGGCAACCCGATAATGTGCTCACTCTCGAGTGCATACCTCCGACCGACAGTTATCTGTCCCCAGACTTCGCTTTGGAATCAAACGGAAACGAAAAATGGTTGATCAACTGCTTGTTTCCTGTTAATAGTGCCATCGAGATGCACGCGTTCTTGGTCACACTCGTTAGGCAATTTGACTTCTCCCTCCCGGAAAACGGACAGGAAATCAGGAGGACGAAATGGGAGGGGCTTGGGCGGAGAGGAAGCAATTCCCGCTCATGGTCACTCCTCTCAGGAACGAGTAGGGCGTGGTCGCGATTTGGAGTGGTGGGACATGGATCGTCGCAATGTACGTGCGAAGGAAATGTTCAAGTGGAGGGTGCGAATGGTCACCCGACCAGATGAACAAACCGTTGTGATCTTTGAGCCGATCCACACCTTCAAGCTTTGTTGGCC
>Ga0307515_10024524_pt1 | contig 10506 bp, 1 predicted proteins | sample 17_EM_MG_FD_194513 | JGI IMG/M metagenome (GOLD analysis project Ga0307515, IMG submission 194513) | Populus trichocarpa ectomycorrhiza microbial communities from riparian zone in the Pacific Northwest, United States - 17_EM | ecosystem: Host-associated > Plants > Roots > Unclassified | place...
AGCGGGATGTGTGTGTGTGTATCTGGGTATCTTTTATGCCTAGGCCCCAGTCACTAGGCCCTCTCTAAGGGCACTACTCCGTCGAGAGGAGACAAGGAAAACCGTACGGGGTTATCCAGCTGCCGCTTTCAGTAGTATTATAGCAGTACGGCGAGTGACCGCATGCTCCGCGGGCGATCGCCCTGGGGATGTAGAGCTTATAATGGGTGATTGATTATAGTTTAGGGAGAGGTTAAATAGGACCTATAATATACTCGGAGGATTACAAGGTATTTCTTTTATATATAAATAAGTTCAACACTAATTTAGGAAGGGTCTGCTTCTGTTTTAGTAGAGTACTAGGGGGTATAATAATAGTACTAGAGGAGTCCTCTATATGCGTTTCCTACTTATATAAGCAGAGTCCCTTCTTATTCGGTCTCCACAGCAACTACTTTAGTATCCGTAGTAGTTACCCCAGACCCCGTAGATATAGGCCTATATTAAGGCCTATATTCCTTATAAATAGATTCTATAGCTTTATTCATTTATTTAATATTATTTAGTTCATTAACTGCCAGCTAACTGCTTACGTTATTAGCTTCTTAGCAGCTACGCTGCTAGTGTCGCTGGCTATTAGACACACTATATCTATCCTAGTAAGGGGCTAGGCTAATAGAGGTGTAGTAGCTATAGGTAAAATACGGGCTATATCCCGTAGGTAGCTAGGGTAGATAAAAGTTCTAGCTTATATATAGCTCCCCTATTAATAACTCGTTTAATTAGATAGGGGCCAAGGTTCTTATAATCAAGTGACTTTATAGGCCTCTATGTAGAGATATTACGTGCATCTAGCTATACCCAGTCGCTAACACGCATTTCCGGTGGTGGCGTTCTATAACAGTCGGCGAAGTAGGCCTACTTTGCTTAAGCCCAGGCCATTTCTCCCTTACAGTAGTTAAGTAGATTTTTTATACGGTGTCATGCCTTACGCTACCCATACGTCACGTATAGGCTGGAGAGCTTATAAGACATTCCAACCGGTAGCCCGTCTAGTCGCGAGACACTACTGCTACCTTTTTGGTGGTTTGTATGGTCGAGTAGGTTGGGCTTAGGTATAATATACGGTCTATATACTAGTCGGCAAGTAGTATCTTAAGGCGTTTTCTATATGGTAGTTTCTTATTAATAGGTTCTAGTAGCTCTATACTAAATTATGGGTAATAACCCTCGTTCGCAAAGAACGGGGTAAGTCCTATAGTGGTTAAGACGTAGTTATTCGCTGCAAATTCACCTAGTAGGAGGTAATCTACCCAGTTATCTTGACTATAGGCGACTACCTGTCATAGGTACGCTTTTATGCTAGCATTAGCGTTTTCTAGTTACCTCGCAGTTTCATAGTAAAAGGATATAGACATCTTAACGGAGATGCCAAGGCGTTGGCAGATTCGTCTCCATATATTAGAGTTAAATTATATACCTGGTTGTCAAGATATTAAGGTGCGATTTTTCTAATTTTTAGTAGTGGCTAGCTCGCTTATGTGGCCAGCTCGCTTATATAATACGTTATAAGTGTAAATATATAATATTATATTAATCGTATCGTAATGTTATATCGCGATACTTGCTATATATTATAGCACTTTACTGCCGTTTCTTATATTATAATATCCTACTATTTTAATTATTATATGCAGGCTAATAAAGATAATATAATAGGACAACGGTAGCTAGTATATTTATTGCTAAAAATAAACCCCAAAACTATATATAAGGTCTTCTTCTTACAGTATACTAATAAGATGATTTTAATGCTATATAATTATAATATTAACGCTATTTAAGCGCCCCTTAAATAAATTTAAGGTAATAATAAATAGGAAATAGGAATTAATTACCGTATCTTGCGGTATACTCTCGCTAGCAAGTTTAAGGTTATAGATATTACGGATAGTGCTATACTAGAGGATATAAAGGCCCGCTTACGGAGTAGAGATAGATAGGTAATACTAGAATTTTCTAATAAAGAGGATAAGAGTAAAGAAGGTAGTAGGATAAATAGGGAAAATAATAGCAAGAATAAAGACGATTAGGGGTTTAGTAGTATAGTGCTACTATTATGGTAGAACTAATATAAATATTAAACTTAAATAGTAGGTTAACTAAAGGGCGTTATTAGGCGTATTAAGGTTATACTATACTACTATTAGGTTTAAATATATTCTTTATATAGTATATACTAGGCGCGTAGAATAAGTAGAGAATATTAACTGTATAAAATAAGTAAATGGTATTAATTGTATAGACTAAGTAAAGGGTACTAACTGCGTAAACTAAGTAAAGTATACTAATTACGCGGAATAGGTAAATACTACTAACTACGTAGACTAAGTAAATACTATTAAGTGTGTGAGATAAGCACTTAATAATAACCGTGTAGAAAGAGTAATACCTATCTATTATTTAAAGTAAGTAAAATATATGGAATACGCGAGGAGGGCATTATATATTAATTATATGGAATAGGTAAATATCACTAACCGCGCAGACTAAGTAAATACTATTAAGTGCGTGAGATAAGCACTTAATAGTAACCGTATAGGAAGAGTAACGCCTATCTATTATTTAAAGTAAGTAAGATACATAAAATACGCGAGGAGGGTATTATATATTAATTTCGTATTAAGTATAAAAAAAAGCTTAATAGAATAAAGGCGTTACTTGCCTAAGTAGCTATAAATACGTAATTAGCCGCACCGCGTTATTAGTTTCTATTAAATATAGCAGTATGCCGTACCTAAGTCGATACTATACGCTACACATTATAATGCACGAAATGCGCATTTGGCCGCAATATGCTGTCAAATGCTGTAAAAATGCCGGTAAATTTTTTCTTAATGTAGGGTATCTATTATAAAAGGGTTATTGCCTATACTAGACTCTATACCTATTTTACTATAAAATAGGGATTAAATCTAATACTTCTTTAGGTATAAAATATATACTATTTTACCTAACTCTATATTATCTAAAATATATTTAAGGCTTATTAGTAATATACATCCTTTTAATTCTTTATTATTCTACTATTTAGAGATTCTTATCTTAAAGCGTATTTTAAAATCTACTTTTATAAGCTAAGGGTATTTAAAAATAAAGTTATAGCCTATAAAGTTAGCCTCCTAGAAGGGTTATAGGCTAACTACCTTAGTATAGTTATATATATTGGTTGCTAATATAGTAAGCTTATAGGCGCTATATAGTTTAATCTAATACTTATCTAAGAAGCCTATAATAGGTTTTTACTACCTTAGTAATGGGGTGGGCTTGTACTTCTTTGCTAAATTATACTATATAAGATTAATTTCAGTACTGCTATTATATAGTGCTTAAAACTAACATATCTTACCTATAAAAAGCAGCTTAATAGCAATATAAAGAGTTTTCCCTTCTATATCTTACCTTATCTATAGCTAAAAGAGGTCCGCAATTAGGGCTTTTCTTTTTTAGATTATTAGTGCAATTATTACTTTATTTACTCTTTTAAGAAGCTTTACCTTTAGAAAAGTTTTCTCTTAGCTTCTTAGAGTGTTTCTATAAGGGTATTAAACGGGTATTAAATTAGCCCTAGAACTCTTTTCTACTGCTTAGGAATCCTAGCTTTAATTCTTTTAAGTTTCTCTTTAAAAAAGGGTTTTTTTTAAAGGTTAAGTCTGCCCTATATTACTACTATAGTGCCTATACTTTTAGTAATACCCCAATTTCCTACTAGAAGGGTTTTAGTTCTTACCGCGTCCTTAGTATTTAGAATCGCTTATTTAAAATTAGTATATATAGTAATCCGTAATAGGGCTCCTACGCGCCTTATTTTATTATAAATTAGTAGCTTAATTCTAGCCTAGATAAACCAATCTTCTCTTTCTTATAGGTACTGCTATTTCTGTTTTTAAAGGACTCTAGATATATCTATTAAGCTTAGGTTTTTGTAAAGTTTATAAACTAGCAGAAATCTTTATTATTGTACTATATACTATTCCAGAATTGTTTTATATTACTATATTATATAATATATGGATCTTAAATCTAATTCTATAAAAAGGTCTATAGTCATAGCTATATAATAATTTAATCTTTATTATGCTAGTTAAGTACAATCTCGTTTAATAATAGATCTTTAATTTTGCTAATAATCTATTAGGTATATTCTCTAGTACTATCTTATATTATTAGTATCTTAAAGAAGTTATCTACTTTATAAACCCAGTTGTCTAAGTTATAGGCCTTAGGCCTATAGTAGAGTTTTAAACTATTAAAGACCTTAGCTAATTAGTCTATATCTTTCTTCCGCTTATTATATAGATACCTCTTTAAGTCTTTTATACCTCCTTAGGTTAATATAAAATAACTTTTAAAAAGTCCTTAGTGTTAGCTAGGTTATAAAAGATTTTATTTAGTCTAAATTAAGCTCTACTAGACCTAGATTTATCCCTAAAGGTTTCTAATATATTTATTAGTAGCTCCCTTCTATATAGCTTTTAAAAGTCTTATAACGGCTTCCTAATATCCTTTTTAAAGAAAATTGGTTTAGGGCTTCTAATTTCCTAAGCTTAGGCTTATAAAAACTCTAACTATAAGGGTTATATTAGTACTAATAGTTAATATAGGTTACCCTATACGGCTTAAATGTTAAGTTAGTATTTAGGCTAAGTTACCTAAAAGAGTAAACCCGCTTAGCTTATAAGCCATTTATACACTACTATTATACTAATTATTAGTTAGTAATTGTAATAGTGCTAAAGCGCGTTACCTGCTAAATTCTGCCTAAGTTCTACTATATTCTGCTACCTGTTATATTATCTAGTACTATTTTCTACTATTAGCTCGCCCACTACTAGCGCCTTAGTGGCTCGCGCTACTTATTTATTTATACTAGCCCTAGCGACCTACTTTCCTTCTCCTTAACTTAGTATTTTTATTAAATAGCAATCTATAAGCTTTAGTTTAGAGGTATTTATACTAAGCTCTCCTTATATTGCCTAGGAAGGCCTTAATTAATATCCCACCCTAAAAAGAAACTTTATTTACAATAACGCGTTAATATATTATACTTAGATACTAAACAACACTATACTGCCTAGGAAGGCCTTAATAATATCCTACTTTATAAGCTAGATAAGACTAGACTTATACCCCTAGAATTAAAACTAAAGCGTATAATACAAATTAACCCTAAAAAGCTAATAATAGTACCTAAAGTAAGCTTATCTAAGAGAGCTGCCTCTATTTAAGAGGAACCTTAGATCTAATGAGGATTAGAAATTAAAGACAATAATAATATTATAGATATATATAAGTAGATTTGCGCCCTTACGGCCAGCTAGAAAGCCAATTATCTTAAAGTAAGAAATATATATAAAACCCTATAAGAGATTTTAAAAAGCCTTATAACCCTATAAAATAGCCTAACATCCTCTTTTTAAAGCCCTAGTTAACCTATTTACTTTACTAAATATAATATACTAGGGAGTACGGATATAATAATAAAGTAATTAAAGTCCGTTAAGCTTCCTAACCCCTAACCCCTATTTAACGGGATAGACCCTACCTTTAAGAATTAGAGGACTTAAGTATAAGAAAAACTCCGCGTTAACTATAACTATTTCCCCTTTAAAGAAGCTAAGATGCTTTACCTCTTTAATTAAACTATAGGAGATGCCTAACGTTACCTTTAAGCTAAATTTAAGGACAACTTCCCTATCCGCTTTATATCCATTAGTAAAATGCTATAGTATTTAGCCGCTATATATATAAACCTAAACAAAGTATAAGATATACGTTATAACTATAATAGCTTAATAATAAAGTTAAACTAATCCTTTACTAAGTTTTAGACTTAATTTTTATACCTAGCAGGCGAAGGCTAGGTTCCCCTTAAGAACTACCGTTTAGACCTATATAATAAGCTAACGGTTTAACTATAAAAGAAGATTGCGGTAGTTTTAGACGACTTAATAACCTATTAAAGACTTATAGCCTAATATCTATTACTAGACTTAAAACTAAAGCAAATTAATGCCCGTTCTAATTAATAAAAAAAGGCTTATAGTAGTTAAAACTTATTAACTACACCTATAGGAGCTAGAGTAGGAAGATAGGCTATAACGGCTCTTATACTAAAAGCGGTTATATTTACGTATCGGCGAGCCTTACCTAACTAGCTACGTACTATACTATTAACTAGTACTCGTCGCAATACCCTAATTAACCCTGCTTTGGCTATGTGCTATAACTATAATAAGGAGGGTTATTTTATTTTATTTTACCTAGAGCTAAAGGATATAAGCGATATTAAGGAAATAAAGGAAGAAGAAATATCTAATAAGTTAGAAAAAGAAGAACCTTAGGAAAAGAATCCCCTATAGGGTACCCTATTAATCTTAAAGAAATTAATCTTAGTTAGTTAATAGGTGGACAGCATTTTATAGTTTTATATATAGTATCTTAAAATAGATATAAAGTTAATATAACCGCCCTTATTAATACTAGAGTAAATAGCTTCGCCTTTATAAATACTACCTATATAAATAATATTGCCAAGTTTCTAAATATAAAGGCTACCCGACTAGAGAAGCCTATTTAAGTAAAAGGCTATAACGGCTAAGCCGGTTAGCCGGTTACCTATATCTTAAAGTTATATATTACTTTTAACGGATAACGCTAATATAGTATTTCTTTTTATATCCTAGACCTAGAGTCCTATAATATAATCCTTAACCGAAAATAGATATCCTATTTTAATATTTAGCTAAATATATAATAAAGACAATTTATCTAGCTAGAGGATAGACTAAAAGTACCCTTCTTTATTAGGGAAATCTAAACTAACCGCAAGATACTAGCCGTAAAGGTTAACTCTACCTACTAGTAAAACGTCTAGGCCTATAACCTAGCCTTTGCTTAAGAAGACGCCCGCTATAAAGCTAAAAAGAACTCTATACTAATAAAAATACTCTTTTAAAGTGCTATATTTAAAGAGGACTCTATATATAATAGCGGGATAGATCGTAATATAGATAACGTCTAAATTATATAGATTTAACTAGTATAGAAAAAGATATATTAATAAAATATAAGGGATAACCTCTAAAAGATACAACAGGAGCTAAAAGGAGTAATAATAACGCTAGTACCTTAGAAGCCCCTAAAGTTATATACGCCCCTATAGTAAATATTGCCATAATTAGCGCTATAGCGTTCTACTTTAATATATACTAAAAGGATAATAAGGTCTTTATAATAAGCTTATATAAGATTAACTAAATTATTAATAATAAGGAGGAAGAGCTAGCTAAGGGAACTAATAAGAAACTAGTTAAATGCCTTCTCTTTACTATCTATATAAACTATAAGGATATATTTTTAAAAGTAGCTTTAAATAAGTTATCCCCTTACTAGACGTATAATTATAAAATTTAATTAGAAGCCAATAACTTACTAGGCTATAACCCCCTCTACTAATAATTAATAGATAAGCTAAAAGTAATAAAGTAGTACTTAATTAATAACCTAGATAAAGGGTTTATTAAGCTAAGTTAAGCCCTTTTTACTTCCCCTATATTACGGGACTTACACGTTCTTATATCCCTGCGCGTTTTAACATTCTTAACCCATGCTTACGTTTGTCCTAAAACACCTATATATGTTTCCTTATAACCCCTATTTATACCTATACCTAACCTGTTCTATTTCTGTATCTAAATGTCTTTATATTAACTATATATAGTTACGCGTATATAGCCTTCTTTAATTACTACCCGTTTAGTACATTGTATTTTAGCTCTTGCCCACTTTTATAACACCCTATTCTATTTATAAAAAAGCCTAGTAAAGGCCTATATTTTTATATTGACTATTAAAAGCTAAACGCTATTACTTAAAAAAATTGGTATTCTATTTCTTTAATTAACGAAACCCTTATATATCTAAGCTAGGTAAAGATCTTTACTAAACTTAATATCTGTTAAGCTTTTTACTAAATTAGAATAAACTCTATATCTAAAGATTTAATAATATTCTATACCTATTATAGTTTCTATAAATATAAGGTTCTCCCTTTTAGACTAATAAACGGACTAACTATATACTATGGGTATATAAATAACATTCTCTTTAATTACCTTAATAGATTCTACATAGCATACCTAGACGATATTCTTATATACTTAGATAACAAACTTAAGTATTAAGTTTATATTAAAAAGGTCCTAAAGAGACTATGGAATATAGGCTTATAAGTTAATATTAAGAAATATAAGTTTAGGTAAAATGTATAAAATACCTTAGGTTTATTATAATTATAGAAGAAATTAAGGTTAACCCTAAGAAGGTAGATATAAGGCATATTGCTAAGGTATATAGTAGGGAGTAGGTAAGCCGAGCATAAGTTATAAGGAGAGTTAATAGAAGAGGACGATATGGTAATAAGGGTAGGTAAAAGCCTAGTATAAAGAGAGAGAGAGAGACGAACTAATAAGGAGGGAAAGGGCTGTAAGCCTAAGGTGCTTATAAGGAGGTGCTAAGCCTAGCCTTTAGCTAGGCCTTAGCTACCCCTAAGAGCTCCTAAGCGATGCAGCCAGTAAGGGGCTAAAAGATCCCTTATAGTAGAGGTAATTTGTAACTAAAAGCCCCCTTATATAGTAAAAGGGGTCTAGTCCTTTCTTAGCTTTTATAACTTTTACCGCTAATTTATCCACAATTACGGAATTATAGTAAAGCCCCTTATACGCCTAATTAAAAAGGACACGCCTTTTATATTTAATAATAGCTATATAAAAGCCTTTAAAGAGATAAAGAATTAGCTTATCTCTTTTTTAATCCTTTATTACTATAACCTAAACTTTAAATTAATATTAAAAACAAATGCTTTTAATAAAGTTATAGCGGGAATTATATTATAGCTATACTATAAGGGATATTATTGCGGACACCTTAGGTTGCCCTTAGGATAACCCCTAAACGTTCCTTAGATAGTTGCCAGTTACGTGCTAAAGGTATATACCCGTAGTATATAGTCTTTACAATCCTAAAGGCCTTACCTCCTTAAGGATTCGTCTCTCTTACTAATTTATTCTGTTTTAATCGTATCCTTATAGCCCCCTATTTATAAGATCCCCTTATATTTAAATCCTTCCTACTCTTTTTTAGAAGGGTAGTCGGCTTTAAGGACCAGATTGTTTATTTACATCTTTTGTTTATAACTACTATCCTCCCTTAAAAATCTTGCGATAACCTAAACGGAAACTCTACGGATACCTTATGGAAAGCTGTCGCGTAAAGGCAGGAAGGTCCCTCTAATAGCGAGAGATTGCGATAATATAACCCTCTAAGTAAGATAGCTAAATAAGCCCTAATACCTAGATGCTCTAGGAGCTTAAAGACTTTTGCATACCTATAGTTACCGCTAAGGAAAACGCAGATACCCTTTATAACGGTTATAACGCTACCGGAAAGTAACTAAAACCCTTTTAGCCCTACCTAGGCTAATTAAAAGATTAAGCGCTAGAGGCGACTTTAAGATCTTCCTTTAAGCTAGAAATGCTAGAGGAATATACTAACGCGTTTAATTAGGGAACTAACTAAAACCCTCCCGGAAGACTACCGGCCTATAATTAGTATAGTAGTAGTATATAGACTGCTTACAAGCTAAGTAGCTCTACCCCTTTAGGTAATCTAAGCTAATTACTAACTTAAGACCCAAGCCTTATTGGGAAGCCTATACTAGCTACTAGTACTAATACTACCTTTATAGTAGGAGCCTCCCTAGGCCCAAGTTTGGAAGGTTAAGAGCCCTATACCGATCTCCTTTAAGATAGATATTGGGAAGCTGTTAAAAGGCTCTTAGAAGCTATGCGGAAGGAAGCCACTAATAAATATATTAGAACCCTTTAAGGGCAAATCTAGATTTAGTAGGGTCTAATCTAAGTTAAGTAAATTCTTTTATAACCTAGTTAAGGTTAAGGGCTTTCTAAAAGCTATTTAGTATTTACCTAAGGAGGTATAAAAGACTTAGAGAGTTATTTACGCTATAAAGAGAAAAAGGATATGGACTGACTGGCTAAGGCCTTTAGTAGTTTAGAACTCCGCTATAGACCTAACGCCTAGTAGTTAGACGATTGGGTTTATAAGGTAGACAACTTCTTTAAGATGCTAATAATATAAGATAATACCAAAGAGCGTATATGCTGGATTATTAGTAAGATTAAAAACTAATTGCTAAATTAGATTGCACTTAACTAGCTTAATAAAGAGTAAATTACTATATAGCTATAGCTGCAAACCTTTTTAAAGAAATGGACTTAAGATCCGTATATTTTATAATATAATAATATAGAGCTATTCTAGAATAGGATATAGCTAGACCATTATAACTTCTGCTAGTTTATAAACTTTATAGAAACTCGTGCTTAGTAAATAGATTTAGAGCCCTTTAAAAATAAGGATAGTAACATCCATAAAAAGGAGAAGATT
>Ga0307515_10024525_pt1 | contig 10505 bp, 2 predicted proteins | sample 17_EM_MG_FD_194513 | JGI IMG/M metagenome (GOLD analysis project Ga0307515, IMG submission 194513) | Populus trichocarpa ectomycorrhiza microbial communities from riparian zone in the Pacific Northwest, United States - 17_EM | ecosystem: Host-associated > Plants > Roots > Unclassified | place...
GTGCTAACGCGTCTTGGGGTAGGCCTTTGTCCCCCGACTTCCTCCGTCCCCGCCCAGCTTTCCGTGCCCCTCAGGCCCCAGCGGGAGGCCAGTACGGGCCCCCACCCCCGAGGGCGCCCCTGCCGCCACAGGAGACTCTGGTGAGAGATAACGCTAGGCTTGACGCTGATCCCCCAGGCTTCCAACGCAGGGGGAACAAGGGGAAAGGCAAGGGCAAGAACAAATTTGTGCCTTTTACGCCCTACTCCACAGACCCACGGTTCCGACAGCCTTCCTCCCCTGTCACTAAGTGGAGGGCGGCCATATCAGACCTGGTGGATGACGCCATGAATGGCTTCCACGCGGTCTTGGATGAATACCCAGCGGCCTTGACTAAACCGGCCTGGTCTGATCTTTTGCTCTTCCTGAATAAAGCCAAAAAACAGGGTGGAGATAGTTTCGACCGAAAGGCCTTCATCCCAGAATTGAAGGTGGAATTCGACTCCCTTCTAGAGAAAGTGCAGGCTGCCGCTACGGCCCAACAGGACGAGGAGCAGCAGCGGGAGATTGCGCTGGCTGAAGCCTCTAATACGCTTACGGGGATGCTTGAGGAGCTCAAAGCGCTGGATCACAACATAACGGAGCCTCTGCCGGGTGCAGACATTCCTGCGTTGGAGTCCCAGCGGCGCATCTTAGAAACAAGGATAGCGGAGCAGGAAAAGCTTGTGGATAAGATGGACGGCGCGGAGGAGCCCGCGGATACAGAACCTCAAGGCGCCCCCTCAGTCGCTGCCCCTGAGGCCCCCCCAGTCGCTCATAAGCCCTCCTACGCGGAGCTTTGGCCGGAGACTAACTATCAAAACCACGCCGACCGCACCGCCCCTCTTTTTCCGGTGGTTACAGGGAAGGCGCCGTTGGCCAGTCTGAAACCGGTCATGCGTGACCAGGTAGATTCCAAACTGTACCTTCCTCGCTCGTTGGAGCTGTACTCTTGCGATGAGCTCGCCAAACTCGCCCCTAGAGGAGGGGCTCGATGGAATAACCGCTACGAAGACCCCCTGGAGCCCGTCAAGAGTTGGTCCTGGACGGAATTCGAGACAGTATACGACAAGCCGGGATACCATTTTATGTTCGCCAGGGTCGCGCAGCTGGGGCCCATGTTCAAGGACCCCAAGTTGTCGCTGCTCCGTAGTAAGCTTGCTCAGCGCTGGCAGTGTGAGGTCCACTTTGAGCGTATGAGCCCTCGGCAGGACTGGATGCTTTGCACGGTGCCCTCAGGGTCTAAGGGCGAGTCGGAGGCTCAGACCTTTGATCTCATCAGACTAGCGGAAACCAACGCGGTTTATGTTATCTGGCGTTTCGCACCCATGAGCAGAGCCAGAGACTTGGAATGGGTAGTCAAGGGTTCCGTGGCTGACGAGAATTCGATCTTCCTCCAGATGCGCAAGCGGCTCTTGGAGTTTGAGACCGGCGACGTCCGGTTGGGATGGCGAGTCCTGGGAGTAAGGAGGGGAGGAGCCACCTCCAAGTTCAGAGGCACGTTCACCCTCGAGTCTGAAGATGTCTATTGGCCTTGGTCGATGGAGTTCGGCCACAAGCATGGTTCGGTACCAGACACATCCCCGCTCCTCAATTTCGAGCCCTCTTGGTCCGCGAGGCGTCCATACGCGTGCCAAGGCTGCTATTCCTCGGACCACTTTACAGCGGAATGTCCCCTGCCGTTCATGAAGTTGGGTGGGCTTTCCATCATCAGCATGCCGGCCAGGAGTTTGGTCCTGAGTAAGAAGGCAGGCGAGCGGGTCCTTGACCTCGAGAAAGCTACTTGGCAGCTCCCGATCAGAGTGCCCCCCTCTCCCTCAGTTAAGAGTGCCGCTGCGCCTCATCATGCCCACCTCCCAGGACAGCCAGTGGCGCCCCCCGCCCTGTCGGTGGTGGAAGAAGAGGGCCTGGATATAGATGTGGATATGGAGGAATCTGACGATGAGAGCATTTTAGAGCGGGCGGAGCCGTCGCGCATTACTGCTCTTTCGAACTTCCTGTGCGGGCGTCTGCTAGGGAATGCCGACCCGGTGGTGGGCCTTACTAGGAAGTTGATCCACTCAGTGTGCAAGTTTTTTGGTGGGTCGATCCACCCTGTCCTTTTCTCCCTTCGGCGGGATGGGCACCTACCGGTGGACATCTCCAACGAGGTCTTGGTTGACGAGTTCACTCGCCCCCCCTCCGAATTTTCTGCTAGCCCCCCCGGCAGTAAGCCTTTACCCCGTTATTGCCATACCGCTCTGACAGGAGCTGGTCTAGACCCCATTAGCACTGAGCCCCCCCTTGTCCAAGGCGCAGAGCGCCTTGGCACGCCCGTGGCTCCTATGCCTACTGCATGTATGTCCCTGGCGCTCCCTTGGGGTTGCCGATCTAACCTCATTTTTAGCGTTGCCAGTCCCTGGGGGCGCGCAATACGTGACTCCTGCTGTGCTGGGTGCTTTTACGCGCTCCCAATCACACGTCAGCGCCACGCCTACGCCCAACCCCGCCCCGGCTTCCGCTCCCAGCGCGGTCCTTGTGTCCCTCGAAGCCCCTGCCGAGGTTCTCGTTCCGGCACCCGCCCCTGCTGAGTCGCATGCTGATGGGTCCCTGGTTCCACTGGACAATCCCGTTGTAGACGGCTCCCCTGGGATGGCCAAATACTACGCGCCCGCACCCCAGCCCGTCCAGCCCTCGCAATCCTCTACGTACACTTGGCCGGATAGCCTGCTCGATGTAGCACCAGTACCGGCGTCCTCTGCCGCCCCCATTCCCCAACAGCCTGCAGAGACCCCTGTAGAGCCTGCGGAGCCCCTGTTTTTCGACCCTTCACCCCCTGCGGTCGTCGCCCCGATCCCAAGAGACTCGATGGCCAACCGGGCTCTCTCGTCCATAGCTATGGGTCGTACCATGGCTGAGGACCTTATGGATATTGAAGCAGGGATCCCTTTGCCCTCTTTGGAGGCTCCAGTATTGCGGAACCCTCTGGTCGGGAACGGCGACGAGATAGACGACATCCTCTTCGCGCACATTAGGCCCCTGCAGGGTGACGCTTTGATCAGGGCTGCGGGCGTCCTCCCCAGTGAGCTCCTACCTACGCGGGTGGCGGCGCCGGCCCGTCCCACCCCCGCCCATGAACCCGATGCTCCATTGTCGACGTCTGGCTCCATTCCGCCGACTCAGGAGCCCTCTTACACTGTGCGGAGCCCTGTGGACACCTACTCCGACCCCTCGCTGTCCCAGAGCTTGGTTCACCTTGCGAGACTTTTCCCTTCTGTCAGCAGCGAGATGTTCACATTGGTGCTAAACAAGACGAACGGTGACCTGTCGGCCGCGTCCGCCTGGATGCAATCCGTGGCCGACATAACCAAGGCCAAGAATGTCTTAGCGGGGGCCTTCCCGGACGCACCTGTTAAAGAAGTGGAGAGCGCGATAAGGCTCTGCAAGGGAGACTTTTTGCTCTCGTTCTACTGGTTGGCAAGAGAGCACGAGCATACCGCAGAGTGGAGCGACTTTAAGCGGGTCAGAGGCAAAGGAGTAATGGATGTGGAGTCTTTAGCACCAGATTTCCTCTACGACGATCCTGCTACTGAGGCGTACGAATGGCAGTGGTGGCAGATCGCTGTTTCTATCCGACGCCATCGCGTAGCTGACTACCCGGACGTGGTGCCGATGTGGAATGCTCTGGCCAGCGTGTCTACGGCTACGAGGGAGATTACCCCGCGTTTCGTGGACTACGTATGCAAACTGGGAGCAATGAATACGGATGGAGACGGCTTCAAGAAAGCAGTCAAGACGCTGAGGTCGCAGCCAGACTTCCAGGCGATAGAGGCGGTTGCAGGGCCCGCAGTCCCCTGCGGGCGTGACGACCCTAGGGACACGGCCTCCACGATCCTGCAGGTTTTGCTCTCGGATGGATACATATCCCCGCCGGCGGCTGCGTGGCTTGCCATACGGGTTTCTGGCTCATCGACCATGTACTTTGCCATGGTGCCCCTCTTCTTGGCCTTCCCAGTGGTCCAGCGCAAGTTGTGGAATGACCGTAATCTCCACCTCTCCGCCTGGGCTGACACCAACATGAAGGCTAGGGGTGGTACGAACAGTCCCACAGGCTCAAGGATCAGCGCCGCAGATGCTAAAAGCGCCTATTCGACGGTCATCCCTGCGGCGAAAGGAAAGGAGTTGCACCCGATTTTCTCGAAAGAGCCTAGGCAGTCGAATCCCAAGGTCACTAAGCGGGCGCCGAACCGCGTGCAAACAAAGGTGGCGCAGGATAAGAAGAAAAAGGCAGAGTTAGCTGCTGCCCGGCTCGCGAAGAAGGGCGCAGACATAGAGGACCAGATCAGCGCGGAGCTTGCGCTCATGGTAGAAGAGAAGGAGAGTGAGGAATGAATCCCGGTTCTGTTCTGTGGTAACTCATATAGTCTCAGGTTTGTTTTCCGGTTTGGTTTCTTGAGGACTGGTTTGCGATGGCATATCCTTTCGGTTTTTCTAGCTCTTATGTAACGCCTCTTGATCTCGGTCTCGTGGTGGCTCTGGAGCATCACGTTTGGTCTCGGAACTTGGTTTATACTGGTTTCGCTTATGCCCCTCTCATCTGACTTTAGCTAGTGGTGTAACACCCGATAGGGAGTGTGGTCAGCTGCCCCCCGGCGCGCTCCCTCTATAGATTCGTTTTTTTTACAGGTCACTCGCGGGGCAATCCCCCTCTTAGCCGCCATGGACATCAAGCTCGCAACATCCCGACGTCCCGCACAGGCTGTTGGCTACCCGGCTCAGGGCCGAGGGGCTGACGGCGACGGCGGAGGGACAGCGGGTACCTCCCCGGTGGGCGTGGGGGCCATCGGTGTCTCAAACAGCCAATCATGCGAAATCCCCCTCCTACCGGCGTCGCAACGGAGCGTCGGTGGAACCAAAGGTAATCCGCGTCTTCTCCCGACAGCAGGCTCGAGCCCTGGGCCTGACAGTTGCGTGGGGGCGCCTCCAGATGGCTTAGGGACCACGCCTTGTGCAAGGTCACCTTCTCCAGATATCATCCTCCAGGATAGGTCCTTCCGGGTAGCTACTTGGAACATGTGCGGGCAGGTCCTCAAGGTGCCCCAGAAAACCAGGAAACTGCCATTTGCTGAGCGACTGCTCACCCTGGAGAATTTGGACCTGCTCTTGCTGACGGAGACTCATGTGGAGGACCTGGTCCACTCCCGTACCACGCGTGTACTAGGGCAGGCTGGTATGCGGTCGCGTGCTGGGCTGGCATTGATTACCAAGAGCGACTCTAGCTGGGAGGCCCAGACCCACGACATTCTAGTCCCGGGGTACGCCTTTATGGTCAAGTTGTTGCACAGACAGAGTAGAGAGCAATTTTGGTTCCTGGGAGTTTACGGGGACACTTCGGGCGGGTACTCTTCCCTGAAGGCGTTCCTGGTGCGGTTACAGCAGGAGTTGCGAACTTACATCGGTAGGGTAGGCGCGGAAGCCTGGAACGGCTGCGTGGCGGCGGGTGACTGGAATTTCATGGAACACCCGGAGGACCGATTTCCTTTCTGTGAGTCTCGTAATAAGGCAGCCCCCCTACTTGGCGTCTTCAGAGACATCAAGTCTATGTGCAAGATGGAGGACTGCGCGGGAGCTAAGCCTTCCATGAGACAGTGGTCCTACAGTAAGATGACAGCTTCGGGGCGGACTTTCTCTAGGTTAGACAGGATATACCGGCCATCGGCAGGTTGGTCTTGTCATAAGCCCGTGCCTGTCGCGACTGACTGGTCAGATCACCGTATGGTAATTGCTACTCTCGTGGTCTTACGGCCCCAGGTGGAGAAGGCGGTGCCTGCTCCTCGTCTCCCGTCTTTGGATGTACTCTCCAAATCGAAAACTTTCTGGCAGGACGTAGTGAAGATGTGGGGAGAGGCGACTGACGGCCCCCCTATGACACTCGAGCGGTGGACGGCCTTTAAGGCTGGCGTCCTGGCGGCAGGACTACACGCCTCGAAGACTACTAGGAGGAATGGCAGAAAGGACTGGCTGCGGGCGGTCAAGGAAGAAAACATCCACCCCACGGACATCTGCAATGTTATGCGGAAGGCGGCGGACCAACTGCATGCTGGGCCGGCCGTGCTGGCTGACCGCGGCCCTGTGTGGCCGGAGGCTGTGCCCAGATATGGAAAGCCGCCCAAGCGCGTTACCAAAGGTTTCCAGTCGAGCCCCACATCTCCTTGGCAGGTGCCCTTACGACAACCAGTCGCTGGCTCCACCCGAGCGGCCTGTGCTGACCCTGCTTCTGCTTCTACTTCTGGGAAAAGGAACTCTACCGTCCGGCTGAAGGGAGTTGCAGCTTTGCTGAGTGAGAGGGAGGCGAGGCTAAAAGCCAACACCTCTAGGAAAGCGGCTAGAATAGCTAAGGAGCGCACGACGGAGTGGTTCCAGCTTTCTTCCAATAAGGAGCTGGACGAACGGGGTAGCAGAGCTTCTGTCTCAGTGGAAGGTTTGCGTCGCCCCTCTGAGGACGCCGCCCATGTGGATCTGGTAGGGATGGCTTCGGTGGCCCGAGATTATTTTATGGATTTGCATAAACCAGAAGGGATGACGCCCCTAAGGTTGCAGTCTCAAGAGGGTCTGCTGCAGGCCCTTCGGGATGAGTACTCCGACCACCCTGATCCCACTGACTACCACTCGGGGCCTTTCTCGCTTGAGGAGACAACCACTCTGAAACACAAAATGCCGAACACGGCGCCGGGGCCGGACGGCATCCCCTACTATTTCTGGAAAGCTTTGGTGGCCCTGTTGGCCTCCTTGCAGGGGTCTGTGCCTCCTCCCCAGGCATTCTGGCCGGTTTTCCTGGATTTGACAGGTGACCTGCGGGCGAGAGGCACGGCCCGCCTGGGCTTTAAGAACGCCAATGTCAGCCTGTTCTTCAAAAAAGGCGACCCCACGTTGGTTTCGAACTATAGGCCTATCTCTTCCATGAACACGGATTGCAAGATGTACACTAACCTGATTAACGCGAGGCTGGCCCCTTGGGCCGTGTGTAAGATACACGAAGATCAAAAGGGTTTCGTCCCGGGAAGGCAGATGAAGGAACACACCCAGTTGGCTTCGGGCGTGGCACACCTCTGTGATGCCAGCGGGACTCCTGGTTTCATTGTCAGCCTGGACCAGGCCAAAGCGTATGATAGGGTGGACCAGGCGTGGCTCCTGAAGGTCTTGGCCGCCTTAGGGATCCCAGGGGACTTATTGCGGCTCTTGGGCGATGTCGTCGTGGGGTGCTGCTCGAGAGTCCGCATCAATGGTGGTTACAGCGACAGCTTCCCGCTGGGGAGGGGTGTGAGGCAGGGTGACCCCCTCTCCTGTCTGCTTTTCAATTTCTCTATTGAGCCCCTTGCCATGAGATTACGATGGGTCGTGACCGGTATTTCGGCTTATGGCCTCCCCCCTGTCAAGGTGATGCTTTACGCTGACGACGTCAACCTCTTCCTCTCTGCTGCGGACTCTGTCCCCGCGGTCAATGACTGCCTGCGCTCCGTGTCCTACGCCATTGGCTCTAAGTTCAATCTTGAAAAGACTGATGTAAAGCCGGTCGGCCCCCATGACTTCCGACTGCTCTGTTTCACGGAGCAGTCTATGGCGGGGCACATCATCCCGGGGGCCTTCGTGCTCCCCCCGGGCAGCCCCTTGAGGATACTCGGGGTCTGGGTGGATAGCCGTGACTTCGCCGCGCCCAGGTGGTCTCAAATAGACTCTCATGTTGGACGTATAATCAGACAGTGGCGAGCCATTGGCGCCTCCGCGCAGAACCGCTCCGTGTTGGCTAAGGCCCTCATGCTGTCCCGGTGTCATTTCTTGTTGGATGGTAACGGCATCCCCGCGTACTGGCGGAATCGCATAGGCAGGAAGATACAGAGGTTTGTGAGGGGAAACATGTCCTCCATGGCCTACCAGACTCTTGAAGCTCCTGTCGAGGAGGGCGGTATTAATTGCCCCTCCTTGACTGCGCGGCAGGAGGCGTGCGACCTACGATTCTTGAGTGAGCTGATATCCGGCCCCCAGAAGGTGCCTTGGAAAAGGTGGGTATGGAAGGATATCAAGCTGGCTTCTTTCACGTGCGCCACGGGCACGGAGTCCGGCCTGAATCCCTTCCTACAACGCGCCCACGTCAAGCCCTCCCTCCTGCAGGACAGGGTCCGGCAGGCCTTTCTGACCGCACGAAGAGTGGGCCTCGATCTCTCTTGCGCGGCGCCTTCCCAAGCAGCCAGAGACAAGGCCCTGGCTCGGTACCACCCAGCTATTCCTGCCATCGCTTCCAGGAATAGCCGCGCTCTGTCCGCCCTTGGTGTGCGCACGGTCGGTGACGTGTTTGGGGCGGATACTTCTTCACGGCGCTTGATCGGCTACTGGCCCATGCTAAACCTACTCAAAAGGAAGTTCTCGTCTACGGCCTGGGATCCGACCAGAGCTATTTGCGAGGTTCCTCCTGGCCAAGGCACTGTAATTTGGCCAGCGATGACAAATACCCTGGGCTGCGTCCGGATTTTTACCCCCAACTCGCTGTTGACCACCACTGTGCAAGTTCGGGCCGCTGCGAACGCCCTGGCCCGCATGGAGATACATGATGATAAGGATGCTTTCTTGGCCAACTACGGTGGTCAGCTAAGCGCCAAGCCTTATACTCGGACAGTCGCCCCCAGGGTGCGGGATGGCTCGGGCATCTTGCTTGCAGGAAATGTACACATCTGGACGGATGGCTCTGCGTTGGATAATGGTTTGGAGTCGTGCTCGGCGGGTGCAGCGTGGACCTCGGATCTGACGTTTCATGACGAGGTGTCGCTTTCCGGCGTGCAGCTTTCTAATAATGTGGCCGAGGTTGCCGCCGTGGTTCTTTGCCTACAGGCCTGGAGAGATGCCCATGTCGTGATACATACAGACTCGACCTTCGTGTTGGGTCTGGTTGGGGGAGGCCTCCTAGCCATGGAAAGAGACGGATGGGGAGATGCTCCCAGGCATTTTAGTCGCGGGGCACCTACGGCCCTATTACAATTTCTGCTCTATCTGCTCCAAGATAGGTCGGGTAGGCTGTCCTTTGAAAAGGCTAAGGCGCATGTGAACGACGTGAACAATAACCTCGCGGACTTCCTGGCTAATGAGGGAAGGTTGCACGGGTGGATCATGGACCTCGGTTCCTTGGAGGCCCCCGCCGAATGGGTGGACAGTTGCCCTGTTCTATCTCATCAACCCCTAGACTACTTGACTAAACTGGTAGTCCGACATCGGGTCCTCGCCCCCTCAAGCACCTTGAGATTCACGAAGTTTTCTGACAGATGGACCGTGACTATATGGAACCTCTTCGGTGACATACTGGATCCTGGGAGGTACATCGCTAATGTGTGGAAGCTGAATGTCCCCCCTAAGCTCCAGGAGACCCTGTGGAAGGAAATGAATGGTGCGCTAGTTCTCGGCCACAGGTATCACGGACGTTCCGACCTGGGACGACATTGCAAGTGCGGCGTTGAGATGTCGCTGGACCATATTCTGGTGGGTTGCATCCGTTACAGGTTAGATAATCTTCAGGCCGTTTTGTTGGAGCGGCTGCGGAAGATCTCCCCCCTACTCCCTGCCCGAACTCTGCGGCCGGATGAGTGGGGGCGCTCCCCGTGGTATCCTCTGCTGGCCCTGCGGAGGCTGGAGCAGAATAAGTTCCGCCCTTCCCGGACGCTGCAACGCCCCAATGAGGCCCTCTCGCTCTCCAGGCCAGCTAGGGAATGGCTCGTGGGTAACTATTTCTGGCACCTGTGGAGATGGCGGATGAAGGAGATTCATGATTCCTCGTTCACTTTCATACCCGATTTGTTTGTAAGTACCCTTGCGACCGCCTTGGACTCCGCGCCTCCTGTCGGGACGCGAAAAGAGGCGGCGCTCGGGAAGGCTGTACCCCTACCATCCCACGTCCAGCCAGTGCCTTCGCCAAACCTGGCACCGGCTAGTGGTCGGGGTGGGATCACAAGCCGGAAGGCGGCCCTACTCCAGGTGCTGCGGGCGCAGAGCGAGCCCCCCACCCACGGGCGGAGGGCCGCTATCCTTCAGGCGCTGACCGACGGCGCGTACAACTAGTTTGTGCCACGCAAACGTGGCACCATTGGATGTCCCCTCCCTGTAGTCTCTTAACCCTTCCGTTGCCCTCTGGGAGCGGGTTCTACTCCCTCTGCAAGGCAACGGATAGCCGGTCCCCCGATCCTGCCCGCGTGGCTCGTTGACGGGGACCCAGGGGGGACTTGAAACTCTTCATGGGCGGTCCGGTACGGCTTGCCCTGTCAGTCGCGGACAGGGGTCACCTATGCCAAGGTCGGACAGGAGGCCCCCTGCAGGTTTAGTGGGTATTCCCCGGCCCTTACGCTCGGTGGCGACCCCCACACTCCCGGCCTCTGAACTCACGCTGTGTGGTGGGTGTATTGGTGTCTCCAACAGGCAACGGGGTCTTAAACCAGATTCCTGCAGGTGATGGTAGGGAGAGTTCTAGA
>Ga0307515_10024526_pt1 | contig 10505 bp, 11 predicted proteins | sample 17_EM_MG_FD_194513 | JGI IMG/M metagenome (GOLD analysis project Ga0307515, IMG submission 194513) | Populus trichocarpa ectomycorrhiza microbial communities from riparian zone in the Pacific Northwest, United States - 17_EM | ecosystem: Host-associated > Plants > Roots > Unclassified | place...
TGTTTGGAAGTCCAAATCTTAGTAACAACGGAGAAGTCAGAATCTGTCCTGCAGCCCAGACACTATTCAGTGTTCAGCCCATATCTCTAGTTCTAGAAGTCCAAATGCACTGATTTTTTTTTTGGAAAGCTGAGACAATTTCCTAGAACTTTCATGATTTAAGTCTGTTCAAATTCTGATGTTATTAATGACGTTTTGTTCAGACAAGAAGATAAGGATTGTCACCAAGTCAAGATGTGGCCACCCACTCAACAATTAGTCATCAAATCAATAGTTCTAAATTTTGGCCTATAAAAGGAGGCATTTGCCATGCATTTAGGTATCTTTGGTTTTTAGATCAAGATCATGCTCTTGCTCTCTCTTTATATTTTTGTAATGCTTAAGTTTTGTTTATATTAATCTCTTGTTTATGCTTTTCATTTCCTTTCCTTTACTTAGTTAACTTATATCTTATTTATGTTCTTATCTTATTTATTTATGTTTCTCTTCTTCATTATGTTTAGCTAAGTTTATTATGTTAAGGTAAAAAGGTTACACTAATAGTGTAAGAATAAGTATAGTGTAAACTCAACATGGACTTTAATGTTTAATACTAACATGTTTTATATTTGTTATCTTGTTCACTTTTAATACTTTGCTTGTTAAATGGTTAATCTAGATTTATATTGTAGTTCTCATCAACTTCTTCTTCTTCTTCTTCTTTTTCTTGTTATTGTTGTTGTTGTTGTTGTTGTTGTTGTTGTTTATAATTTATATAGTTAACCTCCATGTGGTTCGACCCCGGTCTTGTCGAGTTATTTATTACTTCGACACTCCTACACTTGGGAGAGGACATCAATCTTTTGGTCGTGTCAAGTTTTTGGCGCTGTTGTCGGGGAGGTAAATTCTTGTACAAATTATAGATTTATTTTATTTTCACTTTTCACTTTTCTTATATCTACCTTTGTTTCTTTTTGTTTTTGTTTTCTTCTTCCTTTTATTCTCTTCCTACACGTGCATGAGACTTTGGTCACGTACATTAAGTGGTAGACTTTGTAGGGAATCCTCATTATTTTCAGAAAATATGGCTAAAGAAGATAATCAATCGCTTCATAATGAGAATAATCGTGCGAGAACACTTAGAGACCACATGAATCCCACAAGAACAAGTGCACCCTCATGCATAGTTTTTCCTCCCGATGCATCTCATTTTAATTTTAAGTCAGGCATTATTCAACTTTTACCTTCTTTTCATGGCTTAGATTTAGAAAATCCATATTTGCATTTAAGGGAATTTGAGGAGGTCTGTAACACCTATAATGACTCAAATTGTAGTATGAACACCATTAGATTAAAGCTTTTTCCTTTTTCATTAAAAGATAAAGCTAAAACATAGCTATAAAATTTGAGACCAGGATCCATTTGTGCTTGGGATGAAATGCAACAATTTTTAAAGAAGTCTTTTCCATCTCATAGAACAAACTCTTTCAAAAGACAAATCATCACTTTCACTCAAAAACCAGGAGAAACATTTTACCAATGTTGGGATAGGTATAGAGACTTGCTTAATACTTGCCCTCATCATGGTTTTGAAACATGGAGATTGGTTTCACATTTTTATAAAAGGTTAACACCTAGAGATAGGCAAATGGTTGAATTGATGTGCAATGGAACTTTTGAAGATAAAGACCCTAATAAAGCAATAGAGTACCTAGACTTGCTAGCTGAAAATGCTCAAAATTGGGACACTACAGACACTTATGAGGCACCAAGTAAAACCCAACCTCATACATCTAGTGGAGGTATGTACAACCTTAGGGAAGATCATAACCTTCAAGCCAAGTTTGCATCTTTAGCTAGAAAAGTCGAAGCACTAGAATTGAAAAGGAGTGGTCAATTAAAATTTGTTCAAGACATTGTGTGTCAAATATGTGAAACCAATGAACAGTCAACCAATAACTGTCCAACTTTGCCTTCTTTTAAGGAATGGCTCCATGAACAAGCCCATGCTTTAAACAGTTTCCAAAGGCCCAATCATAACCCATACTCGCAAACATACAACCCTAGTTGGAGAAATCACCCAAATTTAATTGGAAGAGTGATAACAATAATGCACAAACTTCACAGCCACCATTTCAAGCACACCATAATTTTCAAAATTCTCATGGATATGCACCTCCTTATGCTCCACCTCCTAGAAGAAATCTTGAGGAAACATTGCATGCATTCATTGAAAAGCAAGAGACAATCAACATTCAACTTGCTTAAAGCATGACAGATTTTAAAGATACTCTTGCAAAATTCACATTTGCTCTCAGTGTTCAAGAGAAAGGTAAGTTTCCATCTCAACCATAACAAAATCCATAGGGGCAATACAATGCAAATGCAAGTAGTTTCGGAAGCCAACACATGGATCAAGCCAAATCAGTCATCACTCTTCGTAGTGGTAAGGTTATTGAAAAACCCATTCTTGAACCTTGTGAGAAAGATGATGAGTTAATCTTTGAGGGTAAGGAACGGGTTGAATCTGAACATTGCAAAGAAAAGACTGATTCCCTGCCACCACTTCCATTTCCTCATGTCGTGACCAAACAAAGAAAAGTCAATCACAACTCTGAAATCTTTGAAACTTTCAAGCAGGTAAGGATCAATATACCTTTGTTGGATGCTATTAAACATGTACCTTCTTATGCTAAATTTTTGAAAGATCTGTGCACTGTGAAGAGAAAACTGAATGTGAAAAATAAAGCCTTTTTAGCCGAACAAGTAAGTGTCATTCTTCAAAACAATAATACTTTGAAATATAAAGACCCTGGTTGTCCTACAATTTCTTCCTTTATTGGAGAATATAAAATTGAAAGAGTTTTACTTGATCTTGGAGCTAGTGTGAATTTACTTCCATATTTAGTTTTTCAGAATCTCAATCTAGGTGAGTTAAAACCAACTTCTGTAATTCTTTTACTTGCCGATAGATCTGTAAAATTGCCTAGAGGAATAATTGAAGATGTGTTAGTACAAGTGGATAAATTCATTTATCCTGTGGATTTTATTGTCTTGGACACATCACCTGTTGAAGCATGTAATTCATTTCCTGTTATTTTAGGACGTCCATTTCTTGCAACTTCTAATGCATTGATTAATTATAGGAATGGACTGATGAAGCTATCTTTTGGAAACATGACATTGGAGATGAATATTTTCAACATTTACTGAAAAAATAGTTCATGATCAATTTCAAACCACTTCTAGTGAAATTGAGATTGATGAATCTGATGATTTGCAAATAGTTGGAGACCAAAAATTGAGGAATTGCCACCACGATCAATTGAGTCCATACTTTTAAGTGTTCAACCACCAAAACCTGATTTGAAGTTGTTACCATTCAATCTCAAATACTCATTTTTGGGATAAAATGAAACTTTTCCGATAATAATCTTTTCCAAACTTAATGCACATCAAGAAGGTAAGTTATTACAAACTTTGAAAATGCATAAAACTGCATTAGGATGGACCATAGCTGACATAAAAGGAATTACCCTTTTGATTTGCACACACAGGATCTATTTGGAGGAAAATGCTAAACCCTCTAGAGAAATGCAACGAAGGCTTAATCCTAATATGAAAGAAGTAGTGAAAAATGGAATCATTTATCATATTTCTAACAGCAAATGGGTAAATCCTACCCAAGTTTTACCCAAGAAGTCTGGAGTCACTGTGATAACAAATGAGAAAAATGAGTTAATTCCAACTAGGACTATTACTGGTTGGCGCATGTGCATTGACTATAGGAAACTTAATTCAATGACTAGAAAAAATCATTTCCCTTTACCTTTCATGGATCAAATCCTAGAAAGAGTTGCAGGTCATGAATTTTATTGTTTCCTAGATGACTATTTAGGTTACAACCAAATTGAAATTGCATTGGAAGATCAAGAGAAAACTACTTTCACATGTCCATTTGGTACTTTTGCATATTAAAGGATGCATTTTGGATTACGTAATGCACCAGCCACGTTTTAAAGATGCATGCTTAGCATATTCAGTGATATGGTTGAACGTTTTCTTGAGATTTTTATAGATGATTTTTCTGTTTTTGGTGATTCATTTGATGATTGTTTGACTAACTTAGAAAAGGTTTTGAGCAGGTGTGAAGAGAAGAATCTTATACTAAATTGGGGAAAATGTCACTTTATGGTAACAAACGGCATTGTACTTGGTCACATTGTTTCATCGAAAGGAATTGAGGTTGACAAATCTAAAATCGAGTTAATTGTTAACTTGCCAACACCAAAATCTATTAAAGATGTTAGATCATTCTTAGGACATGCTGGTTTTTATAGAAGGTTCATCAAAGATTTTAGTGTAATATCTAAGCCATTGAGTAACCTTCTAACAAAGGATAATATTTTTGAATGGACTGAACATTGTAAAGAAGCCTTTGTTAAACTTAAAAACTTGCTTACTTCTGCTCTTGTCATTCAACCTCCTGATTAGTCATTACTTTTTGAAATAATGTGAGATGCTAGTGATTATGCTGTGGGTGCTGTCTTGGGACAAAGAAAAGATAAGAAACCTTATGTGATTTACTATGTAAGTAAAACTTTAAATAGTGCTCAAATGAATTACACCACCACTGAAAAAGAATTACTTGCAGTAGTATTTGCATGTGAAAAATTCAGGTCTTATCTTGTTGGCTCACCTGCTGTTGTTTTTAGTGATCATGTAGCATTGAAATATCTTCTTTCTAAGAAAGATTCTAAGGCTAGATTATTGCGGTGGATTTTGTTAATTTAAGAATTTGATATCACAATCAAAGACAATAAAGGCACCAAAAATGTTGTCGCAGATCATTTGTCAAGATTGACAACAGATTCAAGATCTAACATCACACTAATCGATGACTACTTTCCTGATGAATCTTTATTTTCTGTCTCTACAATGCCTTGGTTTGCTAATATTGTTAATTTTCTTATTTCAGGACAATTGCCAGCTCATTGGAGTACCCTAGACAAAAGAAAGTTCTTGAACGAAGTGAAGAACTTTTATTGGGATGACCCTTATTTATTCAAATATTGTCCTAATCAAATATTTCGAAAATGCATTCCTGACAATGAGGTAAGTAGTGTCATTAAATTTTGTCATTCTAAGGCATGTGGGGGTCATTTCTCATCAAGAAAGATAACTACAAAAATCTTACAAAGTGCATTTTACTGGCCCACCATGTTCAAGGACTCCCATGCATTCTGCAAGACTTGTGAAAATTGTCAAAAGTTGAGATCTATTTCAAAACGTCACATGATGCCTTTAAATCCTATTCTTGTCATTGAAATCTTTGACTGTCGGGGTATAGATTTCATGGGTCCATTTCCTCCATCATTTGGTTTCTTGTACATATTAGTCGCAGTAGATTATGTTTCAAAATGGATAGAGGCAATTCCAAGTCGAAACAAAGATCACAAAACAGTGATAAAGTTTTTGAAAGAAAATATCTTGAGTCGATTTGGAATTCCTCGAGCCATGATAAGTGATGGTGGAACACATTTCTGCAACAAGTCATTTGAGTTTTTAATGAAGAAATATGGAATCACACACAAATTTGCCACCCCTTATCACCCTCAGACAAGTGGACAAGTAGAGCTTGCTAATAGGGAGATCAAACAGATCTTGGAGAAAACGATGAACCCTAATAGAAAAGACTGGTCTTTAAGACTTAATGATGCACTTTGGGCTTATCAAACTGCTTATAAAACATCATTAGGTATGTCACCTTATAGATTAGTATATGGAAAACCTTGTCACTTGCCTGTGGAACTTGAACATAAAGCTTATTGGGCTATTAAAGCTTTCAATTCTAACCTTGATGATGCTAGTCAGCTGCGAAAATTACAAATAAATGAGCTTAAGGAAATAAGAAATGATGCATATAAAAATTCAAGAATTCATAAAGGAAGAATCAAAGAGTTTCATGACAAGAAAATACTGAGAAAAACATTTAATGTTGGTCAAAAAGTCTTGCTTTATAATTCTCGACTCCATTTATTTCCTGGAAAACTAAGATCAAGATGGAGCGGTCCTTTTATTGTGAAACATGTGTATCCATATGGGGCCTGTGATATCAAGAATCCAAAGAATGACAATGTTTTCAAGGTAAATGGACATCGTTTGAAAGTTTACTTTGATAATTTTTCAGTTAAAAATGACTCTATTGAATTGAGTTATCCTGTATATAAAGATTGATTCTTTTTCTCACATTATTTTATGTTTCGTTTTGGTGTGAATTTTGTTTTGCTAGTCTCTCTCACCCCGGTCAAATAGCGGATAACGGTAATCCGTGACTTAAGTCAGTTCTTTCAGTTTCCCATAATAACTAATATCTGTATATATTTGTGCAATTCTTTGCTCTTTCTCCCTTCTTTGAATCTCTTCTCCAATTCTCATTTGAAAATGGACACCACTCTTGAAAAATTAAAAAAGTATTTTCCCGCTTTGCCTCCAAATGCAATTGCAAAAAATTACCGTGCTAAGTGTGCAAGATTGAGGTTGTTAATGAATCATGGAATTCCTGAAGATATTCGCCGGCTGATTGAAGCAAAGGTCCGATTATCAGGTGAGTCCTCCAATTCTTTCATCTCATACATGCTTGGAACACGTAAAAACACTTTTGCAAAGAAACGTCGTGCAAAACGACTGAAAGTCTGTCACAGATGGACTTGTAATGCAACATGTCATTCTTTAGGAATGGTATTTGTAAACCGTGAAGATAAAATACAATTCATTAAGGATGGCCCGAGTAAGGGGTCTTTAGATAATCTTCTATTGACTCTTGAGATGCATCCTAGTGGAGATGTGCATCGTGCAATTCATGATTTATGGCCACAATTCCATAAAAAACATGCTCGACATAGTCTTGGGAATCTGACTAAAAAAGACCATGTTTGCCAATTTTTAAGAAAATTGGATGGGAAGCCTATCCCCGACCCATAGAGGGCGTTTAAGCCGTTCTTGGATGTAAAACCAAGGGAAGATGTGAGCCACAATCACAACTACCTGTATACACACATGCTTTTCAAAATAAATAAATAAAGAGAAAGAGAGAGAGTAAGACTCCAGCTGGCTTACATATAGGTGGTATGATTGCATTTTCAATTTCTCATCTATAAAATCTTCTCTTCCTTCCCTTCATTTCTACTCAACCCATACATTCAACAAATATAGAAGTGTTGGGGAGGAATGTGATCTGCTGGTAGGCGTTTGCTACTAATTTCTTCTGCATGGCTCCTAGACTTGCATGGGGTCGTCTTCGGCATGCATGCATTTTACATCTTGAAGCTTACTGTTGGGCCCGCTATTTTGTGATTTGTGGATTGTAGTCTTCAGTTACTATTGCTGCTATTGTTAATGGGTTTACTGTACAGGCTGGTTGTCGTTGGGTTGTCCAGCTTTATGCTTGGTTATCCTAGGCACCTGTATCTACAGGTTCCTACAATAACCGGTGCTTTTTTTATTTGGGTTATATTAATTTCGTTTAGTTTGCTGGGAGAATGTTCCCGTCTACTTTGTATATGTGTATATATGGCTTGCTGGTTTTTCTAGCTTGTCTAATTTTTTATCTATAAAATTTCTAACATTTGATCAAAAAAAAAAACAAATATAGAAGTGTGTAGAAATGGCAGGTTCCTCAAGTCATCATATAAGAAATATTTGTGTTTTCGGTGGATCTAGTCCTGGGAAAGAAAAAGAGTTTTTAGAATCAACAAATCATCTTGGTCAGGTACTAGCAGAGAGAAAGATTTATTTAGTGTATGGAGGAGGCAGCCTTGGGTTAATGGGGGGTATATCAATAACTGTATTTTAAGGAGGTAGTTAGGTTTTGGGGGTCGTCCCTAAAGCTTTAGCAAAAAGAGACATCATTGGCAAAACAATTGGAGAGGAACTACAGTCACCCACAATGTCTGATCGATTGAATGCAATGTTTAACCATGTTGATGCCTTTAGTGCTTTACCAGGTGGTCTGGGCACATTGGAAGAGATCTTTTATATTTCCTCTCGGGCCCAACTGCACATTCACCATAAACTTATAGGTCTGTTAAATGTTAATGGTTTTTATGATAATTTGTTGTCTTTTCTTGATCAAGCTGTGGAATAGGAATTTCTAACATCTTCGGCACGACAAATCATAATCTCTGCTGCTACTGCTGAACAATTGATTGACCAACTATAATTTTTTATCACTGTAATTGATCCTTCCATGAGTCGCATAAAGTGGTCATTTAAGGAAAGCCGTAAAAAGCTTAGATTGGATTTGAGCCTTCGTTTGTGAATCCTTGTGTCTGTTGGTTTTATTAATAGCATATTATTTTGTTTTGTTATTTCTTATATTTGTTTAAGTGTGTTTCAGGTTTGTTAGTGTTTATTGTTTCAGGTGATGTCTTCTATACTCTATCTTTCTACCTTATGACATTGAGGATAATGTCTCGTTCTGGTTGGGGGGAGAGGGTAGTGGTTGACATTAAAAAAAAAGCTAACTTCTAACAGTTTTTGCTATTATTAAAACCATTTGACAAAACTGTTATTATGATGGCAGAGTAAGGAGGAATTTTATTGACTCTTGAGACGCATCTTAGTAAATATTTTTATCAAGGTCTATCAGAATACTTCTTGAAATACTCAGGTTTACAAACTCTCGTATTGTTATCACTTGATTCTGCTCATATACTCATTTAACAAGTATTCTTAAACCTTCATTTTCACACACACACACACATTAACATATGATTGTGGGTTGCACATTGGATCATTATATTATTTATGTTTTTTTGTTAAAGGTAACAACTAAGGGAAAGGGATAGTATATAATTTGCAAAAAAAACAAAAAAAAACAAATTGATAATATTAATGATAATAAAAATATAGATAAGTTTGGTTTCGTAACCTCCCTAACCTAAGCAATTAAGCCTGAAGGGGTGTTTTAACACCTAATACCCTAAAGTCAACTAACTTGGGAGCTATTGGCCCAATGCTTCTTACATGGGTTGAGGAGAAAAGCTTAAGAGAATCAAACATTGCACTATCTACGTATTAATATCTGCAGCCCGAGTTACTAAGCTTGTATGGGTGTCTCAACAACTAATGCCCTAAGAACAACTGGTCTGGGAGTCATTAGCCGAAAGCTCGTTACATGGGTTAAAGATGCATTGTGTTTTAAGTTATATGTATATATATTAAAAAAAAAGGAAAAAAAAGAAGAAAAAGATAATAATCTCAACCCAAAGAAGTTAACTTTAAACATTAGAACAAAAATACAAAAATTTTGTTTTCTTCCAAGAAAAGCCCCATAACTATGTGTTGATATATTAAGCACAAAAGGAAGGTTTATTAATATCTTGTTTAAGAGGTATTGAGCAGATATATAAATTTAATGAGAGTTTGTTTATCTGGATAGATTAATGGAAGTTGAATGATGAATGCCTTGCTTTGTGGAATTTGCAAATTATTTTTCTATTTTAACGCTTTGATTACTAGGGACTAGTAATAATCTAGTTGGGGGGGTGATTAGTACTTAAAAGAGCATTTTTATCAAGGTTTTATATCATCATTTTGCACTTGAAGTATCAATAACTCCTTAACTTAAGCATGTTTTATAATAACAAGTCTGATACCATAAGATACATTTAATTTTTCACCCTTAAGAAGTCTTAAATAAACTAGGAAAAATCTGATTTTGAAAAATTTGTGTTGTTGCCCCCTTTGATGTCCTTGATTAGCTTGGACAAATAAGAAAATAAATTTTCTCTTTTGTTGCTGATTTAATTACTTTCCTTCCTAAGTTAGGAAAAGCATTAAATAGTCCTCCCCTCTTTAGGAATAAGATATGGCCAACTTCCTTACTTAATTAGGAGAATAAATTGCTGATTTTTTATCCTTGTAGCATTAGGAAAAATAACAAGCCTAACAAGGCTAGTATTGGGCCGGACACATCAACCCCTTGTTCCACACGAATTAGGCTCTTCTTGGACCTGAACTAGATGAATTAAAGGCTGTCCTTCATGCTCCATAAATTTCCCAAGCCCTTCTAGGTCCATTTTGCTTCATATGTTCTGAACAAGCTCATTCAATGCTTCTATAAGCTTCTTTGCCCTAGCTCTTGTGATTGGTCCAATTGGCACCTCCAATGGGTCGTTGGCATGATTACGTTTGGTGTTGGACTGATCTGCATCACCCACCCAACGAATATTGATTCGCGAATGAGAAGTATAAGGATGACGCCACGAAGCCTGTTGTTCTTCGATAAGTCATTTTCAGTTCTTTAGAGAACCATGGAAGAGAGATTATCTCACCAACACACACACACACACACGAAGTGCGGCAAACAAGAAGTTTTATCAATCTGAATTGTCTAACTTACATGTCTGGTTATGCCTTTATTTATACTAACTCTAGACTTAAATAAATAAACCCTAATGGACCCCCCTTAGGTGGACTTATATGAGGCCCACTTATAATTGACTCAAATAAGTAATAATAAC
>Ga0307515_10024528_pt1 | contig 10505 bp, 1 predicted proteins | sample 17_EM_MG_FD_194513 | JGI IMG/M metagenome (GOLD analysis project Ga0307515, IMG submission 194513) | Populus trichocarpa ectomycorrhiza microbial communities from riparian zone in the Pacific Northwest, United States - 17_EM | ecosystem: Host-associated > Plants > Roots > Unclassified | place...
CCATAAGGCGGGGAGATGGATCACGGGGTTTTCTCAAATAGAGTTTTCTCCCCACATGTATATAAGGAGTAGTCCGCGTGGGCCCAATAGGGATCCGAATCGGACGTTAAGCAATGAATTATTATATTAAGAGATTATTTCTATAGTACCTACTAGGTTTATTCTACGGCTTATATAGTCTATAAAACGCGTTCCTAAAGGGCGCGCTATCTAATTAGAGTTATTAGGGTTAAGGGCTTATTTATTGTTATAATCTCGCTTTAAAAGCTGTATACTAGAAAATACTATATATATACCCCTACTAATGCCAAATTAGGGTGTATAGTATTAATAGAAAGGGTTTTTATAGTTCTTTAAAGTTTATAGAAGCTCTATTTAGCTAATTCTAAAGGGGTTATTAATAGGAAATTGCATTATATTCATATAGAGTAGAAGTTAAATATTTATACTAATAGTATTATAAAATAATAAGCTCTATACTATAGCTATAGATAAAACTTTAAAAGGTAAGTAAGTAACTAATAAGATACTAGGTATAGCTATTTAAAATAATATATATAAGTAAGGTAACTCTATTACTTAATAAGTATACTATATTATAGCTATATATACCTATTAGGTAATAGAGTTACCTTACTTATATATATTATTCTATATAGCTATACCTAGTATTTTATTAGTTACTTACTTACCTTTTAAAGTTTTATCTATAGCTATAGTACAAAGCTTATTATTTTATAATAGTAACTAGTAAGATACCTAAGGCCCTATAGATTTAATCCTTAATTTTACTTAGCTAACTTAGGGATAGCCTTTACTAGTTAATATATTAAGTCTATCTTCTATAACTAGGATTTATAACCTATTAGTAACCTATTAATATAACCTATACTAATATAACTAAAGTATAAGGCAACCTTTTTAAGCACTATACTATAGCTGTTAGAGGTTTAATATACTAAGCCTATATACCCCTAAGGTATAGTATTATTAATTCTATTTATTGCCTAATTTAGTCTCTTTTTTAAGTCTATATAGGCTTCTACCTTCTATATATAGAAAAAAACCCCTAGTAGGGGGAAAACCTAAGTATATCCTTTTAGCTAGTCTTATATACTCCGCCTTTGCCTAGTGTATATATATTTATAATAAGTCTACCTTATAGACTATACTTTTAAGGTATCTTTAGAAGATCTAGAGAGGGAAAGAGGGTAGTAGTAGAAGTGTAATTATCCGCCTTATAATCGTGGAGAAGCTTATAAGATTTAACCCAAGTTAAAGAGCAGATAAGTATCTTTAACGCTAACACACCTACTATAGTTAGAGGAAGAATACCAGAAAACCATAATCAGCTATCGTAAAGGAAAATCGTTAAATTATAAGTAGGTTACTTAGTTATCTACTTAATATTAAGAACAGCCTAAAAGCTAATCTAGAAAATAGAGGCATAAAGCTAAATAGCTAATAGTGTTACGGACGCTTTAAGTACAATATTACGACTACTTAGAGAGGAGTTAGAAGAAGCTAGTTAGTTAATTTAAGCACGGTCCAGAATGGAGCCAATAGAGCTATATGACGAGGAATAATAACCAAGGTTATATAACGTAATCTATATAATCTATATAATCCGTAGGATCTATAATAGAGTAGATAGAGTATACGTACCTTACGTACTAAGGGGATTTCTTAGGAGTACGGTTATGTATTTAAAGAACCATAGTCCCTACTTAGATAGTTCTCTCCTTTATAGTAAATCTTAGAATATAATTAGAGTTAATCTATTAAGCAACTACTCCACTAGTTATTATTACGTTATTAACTTCTTGTTTACCTATATACCTAGCCTATTAATAAGTCTACCGTAGTTCCTGCTATAAGGCTTTATTATACATTTACTACTAAGGTTACGATATTAATAAAGTCAAATAATATACTACTAAAAGCACCAGCCATAATACTATTAACGGCGGCAACTACTTTAAGATTAGGTAACGACACTAGTATAGTAAACACTAATTTACAGCAACTAGTAGCGGTTAGATAACTATAAGAGATAGTTAACTAGCTAATAAAAAATAATGCGATATTAAAAAATAGGATTAATGGGATTGGAGCAGCAAAGATTAAGTTATTATTAATTAAAAGGTACTTAGGGGAAAGATTAAAACTTAAAGGATTCATTATATAAATATACATTAAGGTTATATAAAAAGGGGTAAAGCTACTAACACCTATAGATTGAATAGCGTATGCGGGACTATTCCTATCAGGAAGGGCACTTAAATAATTTAAGTTTTACCTTACGGAGATATAAGCGAATGGTATAACGACCACTAATTAAGAAGTATGGTTTATATTCTTAAGCTAGAAAGGGTTTACAGAACGACTTATATAGATATTTAGAGACCTAGAATTAACAACTACAGCGGAAAGAAAACTTTAAGATATTATGCAATAAACCTTAGTAATTAAGTATATAACGTAGTTCTAGATATTAGTAATATAAGTAGAGTAGAATAATAAGGCGCTTATAGTACAGTATAAATAAGGACTTAAGGCTAAAGTCTAGGATATAATTATCCTAATAGAAGATACGGACACCCTAAGGAAACTAATAGATTAAGCGACTAAGATTAATAATTAGATCTACTAAAGGGAACAGGCTAAGAAAGGCTAGGATAGAGTTCTATAGTTATATAAGGCGTAGAGCACGTAATAACCAAAGCTAAGTTAAAAACTATAGTATAGCGCAGAGCTAATAGACCTAAGTAGTACTAAAGAATCTAAGAAGTGGAATAAGAAATTATAGAAACCTAAAGGATAAGGATTAAGTAATTAGAGGTCTAAAGAGTAGAGGCTAAACTAGGGATCTTAGTAGCAGAAGATGTTTAAGCAGACTCTATAATAAGAAAAATAGTTTAAAAAAGGAGCTTATATAAATTACGGAAAATAGGGTTATTACGTTAGAGACTATAGAAGTGGTTAGAGTTACTATATAGTAAAAGGAATAAGACTAATAGACAATATATATATATAGAGGGATAATAATATACTGCGAGGAATAAAAAAATATTTAATTAGAAGTTTTACGTTTTGTTATAACAATATATACTAAATTTATAAGGACGCTAAGTACGGCGTAAGCTATTAGCTATAAGAACTATAACCTATAGGATATAGAGGAACTAATAAACTAGTTCGTAAATCGGATATTAAGGACAATAAATTTAATATAGGCGAAATATTTTATAATAATAAGGCGATATAGGCCGCTTACTAGGAGCGAGTAGACCTTAAAAATATTATACTAGAGGTAGAGGGTAATTCCACTATAGAATAGGGAATATTAGTAGGGATTAAGACCCTATTAAATATAATATCTATCGCTTTACAAGACGCAAGAGAAGTAGGATAGTAAACCACTTTAGCACTCAATAAAGGCAAAAGGCCAAAAGCTTAAGATTCTTAAGATAAGATATAAGACGACTAAGATTCTTAAGACGAGATAAGGTAAGCTTAAGGGCCTATAATAAACAATAACTAATAGAGCAGAGTAATAGCTTAGTTTAGCAATATATAAATAAGCTTAGGACGAAGTTTCCTAAAAGTATAAGATTCTTAAGACGAGATAAGTAAGATTTAAGATTCTTAAGACAAGATAAGAATACTAAGTAAGCCTAGTTAAACTAAGGCTAGAGCAAAGCTTAAGATAGAAGTAAGCTTAGAATTAAAAATCCTAGGGGACTAAAAATTCAAAGTATAAATAAGGACACCCATAAATAAGAGGCAAGAGGCTTCTTTATAGATTAGAGAATCTGCAACACAAATAGTAATTAGACTAGGAGACAGATATATAAACCTAGAAGACTTATTAAAAAAACGCAGTATTCGGTCTAAAAATTAAAATATTAATACTAAAATTAAAAAGTAAGAAGACTTTAAAGATCTATCTATAAAACGCAAACTAAAAGAAACCATAAAAAAATTCAGGTGAAAAATCATCATATAGCAAGAACAGAAACTAGATAAGAGATTTAGTATATTAGGACGTATAAGGGACAGAGCGCTAATATAAAGAATTACTAATAGGCCTAGGGTAGGTATACTAAGAGCTAAGTAGCTTACTAAATTAGAAGACGAAGAGGATTTAGAGATCCCTACTAGGTTTAAAGAACGATATATAAAAGGCTGTTATAATATAGTAATAAAAAGATACTTTTTTACGGATAAGCCGTATACACTCCAGCAGCTATACTAAAAGTGGTATAGGCAACGACATAATAATAAGTAGGAAGATTTCTATATATAGTTAGATAAACGAGTTATCTAAAACCACCCAATTATAAAGAAGGCCATAACTTATATTAAAGGAGCCTTAATTATAATATTAAAGGATCTAAAGAAATAATTAGAGGACTAGAGAAGCGAGAGACGCATCTTAGTACCTGCAAATAAAGTTATAACGTTTAGATTAGCATAATAAAGGTTTAAACTTAAAGATAAAGATAAGTTAAGAGTTAACCTAAAGCACCTAGTATACTATACGCTATTATAAATTATATATATAGATAATATATATAAGATGCATAAGAATCCGAAGGAAAAGAATCGGAAATACCCTATAAGGATATATTAGATAATAGATAAGTAATAATATAGAAATACTAAGTATATACACAATTAGCATTTAGCAGAAGTTTAAGAGGAAGGGGATTTAATACTTTAGCTAGGAAGATTCCTTATAAAAAAATACTTAAACGGATAATAGTAGTGGAAATACCTAGAGAATATATATCTATAGTATATTAAAGACAAAAAGTAAACTAGGTATTAGCTAAAGAGTAAGCTAAGTATAACGGGATTAAATAGCTAATAGTTAGGAAAAGTAGAGGCCCATAAAACTAGAGGGGGCCAGTAGTAAAGCCTTAGACCCTTAAAGAAATTTAAGGACAACACCTAAATTTATAAGTTAAATAGTAAGATTAGTAGTTTAAAGCGCTAATAGATAGTAGAGCAACGCAGAACTATATCTTATTAGTAGCAGTTAAGAGAATAGGATTACCTTATAAATAAAAGGAGTAACCTTACCTATTAGTTACGATTTTAGGAGATCTAATAGCCTACGGAGGAGGGATTATTAATCTTAAAACAGGACCTATTTAGATAACTATTAAAGGGAAATAAATTAAGATATCTTTTAATATCCTACCATTAGGACGGGATAAGGCAGTATTAGGTATACCTTAGTTACAGGAATATAATCTATAGATTAATTAGATTATAGGTTAAATTAATATTAGAGATACTTAATACTATAAAATATAATAGTAAACCAAGTTAGTATAGTACTAAGTTAGAGCGATATATAAAGAGACTAAGTAAGGCTTAAGTTATATACCAAAGAGATACCATAAGTATAGTAAAAAACTATAGTTACTAGAAAAAAGCTAGCAGATTATATAGCATAGGACTATAAGATAGAGTTAGAACTAGGAATAAGTCTAAGGTTCTTTCCAACCTATAAGCTTACTTAAGAGGAGGCAAGAGCACTTAAAGAGTTTATTTAAAAAAAACTTATAAAAGGGATATATTAGACCATTATAGTTATTAGCGGGTTATCCAGTACTGTTCGTACTAAAGAAAAATGGAAAGCTTAGGTTATATATTAACTATAGGCAGTTAAATAACATCACTTAGAAGGATAGGTATCCTTTACCCTTAATTAGCGAAATCTAAAATTAAATAGGCAATGCGCAAATCTTTATAAAGATAGATCTAAGATAGGTATACCATTAGATTAAAATCAAGGAAGGCAATAAATAGAAGGCAGCCTTTAGGTTAAGAGAAGAACTATATAAACCATTAGTTATACAATTTAAATTAATAAATACACCAGTAACGTTTTAGAAACGAATTAATAGTATATTAGGAGAACACCTTAATAAGTTTATTATAGCATACCTTAACAATATTATTATCTACTTAATAACTAAGGAAGAACACAAAGAACACGTTAAATGGGTCTTAAAGAGACTATAAGAAGAATAAATGCTAGTAATAATTAAGAAATATAAGTTCTTTACAAGGAAGACTAATTTTATTAAATTTATTATTAAACTAGGTCATATTAGTATAGACCTAAAGAAGATTAAAGCTATAGTAAGTTAGCAAAAACCAGAGAATGTAACACAGTTAAGGTTATTCTTAAGGTTTTATAACTACTACAGAAGGTTTATAGCACAGTAGTTAAAGAATATTAAACCGTTTACTAGGCTTATAAAGAAAGAGGAACTATAGGCATAGGGAGATAAACAAAAAAAGTTATTTAAAGAACTTAAGGAGTTATTTACCTAAGAGCTAATCTTTAAAATTTATTAACTAGGATTAGACACGGTTATAGAGATAAATATATTAAACTACGTACTAGGAGTATATTTACTATAAAAGTATAAGGACGTATAGCATCTAGTAGCATACTATAGTAAAAAGATAACACTACTAGAGTTAAACTATAACGTCTACAATAAGGAGTTATTAGGTATAGTTACAGCACTTAAAAAATAAAGAGCATTCTTATAAGGCGTAGAGAAACTATTTATAGTTAAGATAGATTATAAGAACCTAATGGGGTTCCTAATAACGAAAAAACTTAATTACGGATAAGTTAAATAGGTAGAGATACTTACAGAATACCATTTCAAGATTTAGCATACTAAAGGAACTAAAAATGTAAGAGCAGACGCACTTAGTAAAAAGGCTAAACTATAAAATAATAAGAAACTATTAGGAGCAATACTATATAGAGACGAGGATGGATTAATTAAATACAATTACCCTAAACTAGTAGTAACTTAAAAGGATAATAAACTAGGAAGAGTCTATAAGACACTAAAAAGCTTTTAGGTATAAAGAATTCTAAAAGTATAACTAGAAGATCTACAGACGGATATATACGAGAATTAAGACGCGAAGTATATCCTAAGAAGCATAGCAGAGCATTTTATAAAAGATTTCTATAAGGGAATAACTTAAGGACATAATGGAGCGATAGGCTTAGTATTAAGACTTTAAGAAGAATACATTATTAACGGAATCTAAAATATCGTAAGAAAAGTAATAAGGAAGTATTTAGATTACTAAAGAAATAAACTAATAAGGCATAAGTTATATAGAGGACTACAACCTATTAAAATACTAGAAAGACCATAGGAGGTTATATTATAGGACTTTATTATTAAGTTACTAAAGTTAAAAAATCCTATTACGGGACAAGATTATAACGCAATCTTAGTAATAGTAGACAAGCTTATAAAGTAGGGATACTTTATAACATATACAGAAAAAATCTTAGCGGAAGATATCACTAGAATCTATATTAAAGAAGTATTTATAAGATATAGAGCACTAAGCAAGATTATATTAGATAAGGATTTAAGATTTATAGTAGCATTCTAGGAGGTATTCTTAGCGGAGTAAGGAGTTTAAGTAGTAACTTCTACTATATATTATCTACAGACAGACGGTTAAATGGAAAAATTAAATTAAACGCTAAAACAGTATCTAAGACATTATATTAATTACGTATAAAACAATTAGGTATTACTATTACTAGTTATACAGTTTATATATAACATAACACCATAGAAAGGAATAGGCATATTACTATTTAAGGTAAATTATAGATATAAGCTAAGAATATCATTATTACTAAGATAAGCGAAGAAAATAAGTAGCATAGCTAAAGAAAGAATAAAGATATTAATAAATCTTTATATAGACCTTATAGAATTAATAAAGAAAGTATAAGAGAGAATAAAAAGGTACTATAATACTAGGAGATCTAAGGGACCAGATCTTAAGGAGGGAGATAAAGTGTGGCTACTATATAAAATTTTTAAAAGTTAACAACTAAGTAAGAAGTTAGACTACGTCAGACTAGGACCTTTTAAAATTATTTAAAGAATTTTACTAGTTATATTTAAGTTAAACCTACTAGCTAAAATTAAGATCTACTCTATATAGTATATTATAATACTAGAGCCAGTATACGGGAATATTAAGCCACTAGTTTATAAAGCAGACATATATAGAGGATAGGAAAAAGATAAATAATAAAATTTAAAGATTATTAGTTATAAGGACATTAACAATAAAATATAGTATAAGGTTAAGTAAATAGGCTATAATAAGACTACCTAGGAACTACTAAAGAATTTAAAAAACGCTATAGGAAAGGTATAGGAGTATTAGAAGAAATTAGGTTAGGTAGTATTAATAAAAAAGAATCGCTAAAAAATAAATCACCTAAGGGGGACCTAAGAAGAGCAGTTGCTAAACTACTTAAATCTATTTCCTTCTTAGTTAGAAGAGAATCCATTCTTTTGTTGCTAAGTTCCTATAAACCTTATTTTATAAGTTTCTACTTCTTAAAACGAACCTTCTTACAAACCTTCTTAAGACGGATTAACTGAGTAGACGCCACTAGACGAGACTTAAGGGCCCGTTACTAAGTATTGGCAGCCTCCTATTTAGCGTCTTAAAAACGGCGTAACTTAATAAGAGTAATAGACAGTTTATTATCTAGCCGCGTAGCAGCAGATTAAATATAAAACCTTAAAATAAATTAATTAAGGAACTAGACGACTATTAAGAGTAATAGGTTATATATATTTAGTATTAGAGATAAAGCGAACATTATAGGACGAATAAATATTCGCTTTAGTGTACTTTAAGTAAGAGGACGGTTATTGCGAAAATGGACTCGCTAATATAATATAGATTAACCCCTCTTTTAAATAATAAGAATATAAAGATGGTATAATCTTACTAAGAGACAATATCGCAGCAATAGTGCGAGCACGACGAACAGTTAAAGAAAGAGAAGAAGCTTTAGGTATAATAAGTAAAGATATTAACTAAATTAATTAGATAGATATTACACCTCTAATAAACGACTTAGAGATATTTAGGATCTTTAAAAATAAAGATAAAAAGAAGGGAGATAGTATTACGGACGCTTTAAGTATAATATTATAACTACTTAGAGAGGAGTTGGAAGAAGCTAGTTAGTTAATTTAAGCACGGTCTAGAATAGAGCCAATAGAGCTATATAATAAGGAATAGTAACTAAGGTTATATAATGTAATCTATATAATCTATATAATCTATAGGATCTATAATAGAGTAGATAGAGTATACGTACCTTATATACTAAGGGGATTTCTTAGGAGTACAGTTGTGTATTTAAAGGACTACAGTCCCTACCTAAATAGTTCTCTCCTTTATAGTAAATCTTAGAATATAATTAGAGTTAATCTATTAGGCAACCACTCCACTAGTTATTATTACGTTGTTGACTTCTTATTTACCTATATACTTAGCCCATTAATAAGTTTACCGTAGTTCTTACTCTAAGGCTTCGTTACAAATAGTAAGGGTTTAGTAATTTACCTATAAGCCGCCTTTAGCTAGGCGGGGGTATCTAGTCCCTAAGGGGTTAGAAGGGAGTATATCTATAAGTATCCTCCTATTAAATCTTATATACTATCCAAAATTGCTAAAGGACTCCTTAGCCTATAAGTTATTATAATTAATTAATTAGTTATTTATATAAATACCTATATAAATACCTATATAAATAAATATTTATTTATATAATTTCCTATATAATTGTCTTTATAAACTCTATAATTAATTTTTAGTATAAATATATGTCTATATACCTATATATCTACGCAGCTATATATTTATATATCTATATAAAGCTCTATATAAGGCTTTATATAAGGCTTTATATAAAGCTTTATATAAGGCTCTACTTAAGGCTTATATAAAGCTTTACACGAAGCTCTACAGAAGCTTTATACGAGGCTCTACACAAAGCTCTATACGAGGCTCTACACGAGGCTCTACACGAAGCTCTACACGAAGCTCTACACGAAGCTCTGTACGAAGCTCTGCACAAAGCTCCGCACGAAGCTCTACACGAAGCTCTGCACGAAGCTCTGTACGAAGCTCTGCATAAAGCTCTGCACGAAGCTCTACACAAAGCTCTGCACGAAGCTCTGCACGAAACTCTACACGAAGCTCTGCACGAAGCTCTGCAGAAGCTCTGCACGAAGCTCTACGCGGAGCTCTGCGTAGGGCTCTGTGTAAGCCTCTACTAAAGCTCTACAGAAGGCTTTATTAAAGCTCTGCGCGAAGCTCTACCTAAAGCTTACCCCCTTCTATAAAGCAAATCTATACCTACTAGTAGTCCTTCGTTATTATTTAAAGCTGGCTCGTCGGTTTGGGTACTCTGGCTGCGGTAGGAAGAGGGCGGCGGTGGTCGTGGGAGAGGTGCGGCTGCTACGACTTGGGGGCGTCGGGCGCGATAATAAGATAACGAATTGGAATCGGGCAAATCGGGCAACGTAGTCTTCTTCGCCAGGTTTAATTTGGTAATTCTAGCCATTAGGAATAGCTTAGGGAGCTATAGAAGTTAAGACAATTTGGCTTAAAGTAGG